>Ga0214545_1010301_pt1 | contig 13663 bp, 10 predicted proteins | sample CNSS4metaG_FD_160064 | JGI IMG/M metagenome (GOLD analysis project Ga0214545, IMG submission 160064) | Root nodule microbial communities from cowpea collected in UCLA plant growth center, Los Angeles, California, USA - CNSS4 | ecosystem: Host-associated > Plants > Roots > Nodule | place: USA... | reverse complement strand
TAGACACCACTTTTACACCAAAACCTTAAGGCAATGTTGTTATGGGCCTTTATTCTTATATAGTGTTTAACTTTGTCTTTTCTATCCAATGTGGGACTTTGACTCACACTTGGACTATTCCCAACACTAAGTAATTTATTTTGCTCGCACTTTTTCGGAATGTTAGTTTAAACTTTTTGGGCTATACACGGAACGTGAAAATCGACTCCAGGAACAGCCATACCTGTTATGGCTGCGATAAATCTCTCTAATAAATGACACATGCATGCAACGCTTAACTTTTTTTTTTTAGAGGTAACACGTAAGGAAAAATAACATTGGAAGTAAATTATAAATTACTTGGTAATGTCTGGTTGTCATTTTCATTATTTGATGGAAGGAGGCATATGTAATTTGTTGTTTTCTCTTTGTAAAGCAATAGATGAAAGATCCCATGCACATGAGAGGGGGGGGGGGGGGCACAGCCAGAGTCTCCGCTACACATTGATCTGCATGTGCAGCTGTTAAGCACCATTAAATGCAACCCTCTGGTGAAAGAAAGAATTTTTTTTTTGTACAGTCTTGAATAATACTGAGGGGTGAAAAATTGAGAAAACCTGAGAGGCTAAAAGCGAGGAAGAAACTGAGCACATTAACGCGGTTATATTTGGTGTTGATGACACGATGGTTGTGTGTTGTCAGGTATTGAAAGCAGAGGAAAGGGTTATGTGCGGAAAGTGTGGTGGTAGTGATTGGTAATTGCTTGCCCAAAAGTGTTCTAGACTTGAATGGAGAATGCTCGTAGTTGTTGTTCACATGGTGCGGGCCAAGACAGTTAGTTGAAGGAAAGCAAGCCAACTCAGTTCCTTTTCCATAATCAGCAACAATGATAATGGAAGGCTGAAAAGGTACCTAGTGATAGTCTACCTTCCTGCGCAATCTGACATCTCCCACTTTTACTCTTTGGCTTTCAGAGTTACACCACACATTAATATTATTGCCCTCTTTTCAAGAATTCATGAAAGCAGCTTCTTATGGAAACCTCCCCCTATTTGATTTTATACCATATAAGGATACGAATGTAGGCCCCCTCACATAACCAGTGCAGTTAAGACGGTGGCAGAAGCCATAGTTTGTGTGAACTCAGTAATAAAAGAAAAGGAATCCTGTCAATCAATTAAGCTTCTGTACACTCATTTCATTTTACCTTTTACCTTATCCAATCAGGATACTCAAAGTACCTTTACACTTTCCCAAATTACACTGACGTTAATCACTACTACTAACTAACTCATTGATTAACCAATCAATATAACTAAAAACATCTAACACATATATATAATTTTTTTTTTCCTGAAAAACAAAGAGGCATTAAATTTGAATGGAGGATTGATTCCTTGGAGGGAGGTAGGGTGCTGCGGAGGAAGAGGAATAAGCAAGGGATGAGGAGTTGGAGGAAGATTGTAGGAGCAACAACTGAGCAGGGGTGACAGAGGAGGAGGAATAGGAGGAAGGTTGAGATGTTTTGGGTTTGGGCTTGTGGGGCTCAGCGGCTGGTGGAGAATCGTGACGAATTTCTCTCAATAATGCCGCAACATCTTTCATCGTGGGTCGATCCTCTGCACGATTACTTGTGCACAAGAGGGCAATACCAAGTGCTTGTAGCATCTCTTGGATTTGTGTGTCTGGATGGCCTTGGAGCTTGGAATCTAGAACCTGGATCGGGTCCTTCTTGCTCTTCAGCTGCTCCCTGACCCACTGAATAACATGTTGCCCATCCGGGAATGATGGATCCACTGGCCTTTTCCCCGTTATTATCTCTAGTAGGACCACTCCAAAGCTGTACACGTCGCTCTTCTCTGTGATTTTCAGCATGCAAGCATACTCTGCAAGATTCCAACCCAACAAAACATTATATACTCTCCACATGTTATCAAGACACACAGGTAACAGACATTTGCTGTCTGTAAAGTATTTCAACAACGATTAATCAGATTAGGTTGGACGCATTCCCTATTCCCTCTCTGTCACCCCTCATCATTTGGCTTTTTTGCCGCCACCATCATCATGTCTTTCACTTCTCCAAACACAAACATTACGTCTAATTATTATAGATGCATGCAGGGGATTTGTAACTTTCTGCCACCAAGTACATCAGATGTACATGTAATCAAACCCAAAAACCAACAAATCACTAAACATCAACCATAATGAATGGAAAGCCTTCACAATGGATTATTCCCGTACGGTCCCCATTCACCAACGTTCATGTGGAAAACTCAAATTCTCACTACCAATTTCAAATTTCTTATCCCCTTCGTTCACCGGTATTATCTAATTAAAATCAACACTCTCCTTATTTACAAATCACCACATGTATATATCACTGGATAAACTTGTTAATCAATGGAAAATAAATAAAAAAAACTTTTAACTCAAAAAAAGATGAAAATTAATTGACTTACCGGGAGCAATGTAACCGTAGGAGCCGGCGAAATGTGGATTAATCGAAAAGGAGGCGTGATCCTCTTCCACGAATCGAGCGAAACCAAAATCCGCCAAACAGGGCTCATATCTGTCTCCTAATAAAATGTTCTGCGCCTTGACGTCCCGGTGCAGGATAGCTGGCACGCAATCGTGGTGCAAGTAAGCCACGCCCTCGGCCACGCCCAAGGCTATCTTGAGCCTCGTCTCCCAATCAATTAATCCTGTGCACCCCTCGTGTAACAGCGTGTCCAGGTTACCGTTCGGTAAATAATCGTAAAACAGTAACTTTGTTCTCCTGTTGGCCCCCCAACCCAGCAGCCGCACGATGTTCCGGTGACGGATTCGCGCAAGCGTCGCAATCTCCGACGAGAACGCTGCCGCGGAGAATTTCTCCGACAACCGGAACTTCTTCACCGCGATGGCGAGTCCCGTGCTCGACAGGTCCACCCTATAAACGACGCCGGATCGGCCTTGGCCGATGACGTTGCCAGCAGTGAGACATCTCGCTACGTCAGAGATGGACAAATCGAGTTTCTGGTACAGTGTCACTTCCCAAGGTGGGGCCATGTCCACGTCGCTGTCCTTTCCATCTAGCTCCACGTCGTTTTCGCGGTCCCCTCGCCGTTTCGCTGCGACGACGACGTACAGCGCCGCCATGAGTAGCAAGCACGCGGTGCACAGCAGGACCACCATAGCCACGCGCGCTACCCTCGCCCGTCGACCCGACCTTCCACCACCATCGCCACTGCACTCGTTGCCGGAAAAGCACAGCGCCGGGTTCCCCGCCAGCACACTCAGCGGCAGCTTCGCGAAGAAAGGCGTGTCCGGAACTCGTCCCGAGAATTTGTTATTCGAGATATTGAGCACCACCAGATTCTGCAGACCCGCGAGATATTGAATGTTTCCGCTGAGAGTGTTGTGAGATATGTCCAGCACCCCGAGCTTCGTCAACCCGGAGAACTCCCGAGGGATCTCGCCGGATAGTTGGTTCAGGCTCAGATTCAGAGCGATTTCCAATGCCGGAATGTTGCCGATGCTGCCGGGGATATCGCCGGAGAGATTGTTGCTACTGAGATCCAGTAATTGTAATTTAGAACAAGACCCAATTTGACTCGGAATTGAGCCAGAGATTCGATTCTTCGAGAGAACTAGCTTGGAGAGCGCGGTGAGTTCGCCGACGGTGGGGTTTAGTACACCTTCGATCATGTTGTCGGAAACATCGAGAAACTGAAGCGAATTAAGCCGGCTCAAACTTTCCGGTAGGTTGCCGGTGAGAAAGTTCGAATGTATATCTAGAAATGCGAGATTCCGGCAGCCGGATATCTCCTCCGGGATACCGCCGGAAATCCGATTATTCCCTAGGTCAAGGAAATTCAAATTATTGAGATTCCCAATCTGCGAGGGAATGTTCCCGGTGATGTTGTTGTCGTTGGCTCGGAATCGAATAAGGGAAGAACAATTCCCAATCTCAGAGGGGATTCTCCCTGAGAGGTTATTGGACAGGAGCAAAAGCTTGTTGAGATTCTTGAGCTGGAATATCCCTTTGGGTATGGGACCCGTTAATCCATTCTGTGACAGATCAATAGCCTCTAGGTTTTGACAATTGGAAAGGGAAGAGGGAATGTTACCTTGCAGCTTGTTGTGCCATAAGAACAAGAGCGTTAGATTCGCTAGGTTTCCTAATTCGGAAGGTATGGTACCAGTGATGAGATTGTTGTCAAGCTCCACATGTGTGAGTTGCTGACACTTACCCAGTTCTCCTGGTATCTCCCCCGAAATCTGGTTCACACTGAGTTGGAGCTCTTGCAATGATGTCAAGTTCCCGAAAGTGTTGGGAATGCTTCCGGTTAGTGAGTTCATTGACACGTCAATCACTGACAACTCCTCACAGTTGCCAATCTCGGGGGGCAAGGTACCAACTAGGTTGTTCTGCCACAGTAGAAGGTTTTCGAGGTTCTTAAGGTTTCCCAACTTGCTTGGTATGGATCCAGTGAGAGAGTTCTCGTAAAGGTAAATGTTTTGAAGCCCTGTGCAGTCCCCAAGTTCAGGTGGTATTTCACCGGAGAGTAAGGAAGTGTAAATGGCAATGGTTTCAAGGTTCTTGAGAAGGCCAAGAGTTGGTGGCAGAGAACCTGAGAGGCTAGTTTCAGCAAGACCCAACATCACTAAACTGGAACAGTTGCCGATTTCTTGTGGTAGAGGACCCTCCAGGTTCTTGTTTCCTCCTGCTCTTATGACTTGAAGGCTCTTAAGGTTGCCGATGGTGGTAGGAATTTCCCCGCTGAGTTGGTTGTCATATAGGATCAGCTTCTGCAAGTTCGTGAGGTTCCCAATTGCAACTGGAATGGAGCCCACGAGGTCATTGGAGTTGAGATGGAGTTCCTCAAGTTTAGGCAAGTAACATAGCTCACTTGGTATTTCGCCACTCAAGGCATTGTCACTTAAGTCCAAGTAGCTGAGTTCCACAAGGTAACCTATTTCTTTTGGAATTGAACCCGTGAGATTGGCTCCGGCTAAGATCAGACTGCTTAAGGAAAGCAATGAGGTGAAATCAGTGGGCAGTGTTCCAAGCAAATCCACATACCTCAGATCCAGCTGTACTACTTCGTTCTTGGTGTTGCAACTCACTCCATACCAGCTACATGGGGTGTCTTGAACTGGGTCCCAGTTACTCAATACCTCCAGGGACCCGTTCAGGGTTCTCCTCCATGATAGAAGAGCCTCCCCTTGTTGATTCACTGCAGCAGCTGTGAGAAAATGGAGTGGGAGCAGAAGGGAAATGCATAAGAAGAAGAGGGTCCATGGATTTACAGGCATTACAACTAAGCTACGAACTCCAATGAAAGAACACGCAGAAAGGTTTGAGCCTAGGGAGGAACAACGGGAAGGAACCAAATCATGTCTTGTGGGTTACTGTGTTTATAAAAAATAGTTATTATATACAAATTAAAATAACCCAGAATCTCCGGATCCAAGAAACAGCTAGGCCATGATGTTTCTGCAGGGAGAAATGGAATTTTAGATGGTTGTGTAGAAGTATTTGTTTATGTTGAAGTGGAGTGCAGGGGTGGGTGGGTAGTAGAAGAATTATAACAGTTTAAAATCTTGAGAAGGAGTAACATAACAGAGATGGGATGGGTGGGTGAGTGCCTTTCTTTCTAAATATTGTTTCAATATCAACCGTTTATCTTTTTTGATGTGGTTTTGTTATAAAATAAGCTCTCATTTTCTCATGGATTTTTTAGTGACATGGATGAGACGAATTATATCCTAAAAATATGGGCAGGCTCATTTTGTCTACCACGACACATTCTGTCCTTGGCCAACTAGTTTTGAGTCTGACTCTCCATTTTGTATTGAAAGGTATATTTAGTTAAATCTAAATATAACCTAATTAGATTTAAGACCTAATATTTTAGGCTTATGCGATTGATGACCTTATAACCTCTTAATGATGGCGCAAAGAAACATACGGTTTTCATATGATAACGACAGATTTGATACTCTTCTTTCAACAGGAAATACGCTGGTTTTATGTGTAACATCATGTGAAAGTAAATATCCTTATTTCTTAAACTACTAAATTTCTCACTTTCCTTTCTCGTACGAATTTCTTTCCTCATTTCGTCCTATAAAACACTTTCAACTTAATTTTAAGAGAGGGGAAAAAAAGAAGATAACTTCCATACTCCCCGGGGGGGTCTTTGAGTACTGGAGTAAACGCTGCTTCATAAAACCTACACAACATATCATAAATAGTTTTTGTTTTTTCTTCTTTTATTTTGAATTAGCTGCTAGCGGTGCATTAATCCGCATAAAGCTTTACCCTTTTTTTGCTACAGGCACAGGATGCAGAGTCCGTATGCAATAATTTATTACCAAAATAATCTTTTTCCCTGGTTTTGAAAGCAAAATGAAACTTTGGAATAAAGGGTCTGCTATCTGCCATGGATCTCAATCAGATTTGAATTTTTATTTGTTTATGCAGAATATGTTTTGGGAGTGGACTTGGGTGCTATGCTGCTACACTCTCTCTTGCGATTCAGATGTTGCTCCTATTTACCCTCTCAAGCATAATTAACTTTGGATCTGATCCATACTTAAAAAAATCAAACCCCGATAGGATTCTCATTCTCATGAATACAAAAACCTGCTCCATTTCGCAAAACTTGTTCATCCATGATGCGATCTATGACACCCTCCATTTGTCCTGAGAATCTCGCATTATTTAAGATCAAACCCATCTCAAATGACAAACATAAACCAATAGCACCGCTCAAAAATTGTCACCATACACCCGTTCGATCTTTGAACTAACTTGAACCCCATTTGTTAATTTAAGCAGGAATTAAAAAGAAAAGAAAGAAAAGTCACGTGGTGTCGCGTGACATGAGGGGACTTGTAGAGCAGAAAGGAATTGAATTATGTTATGTGGTTGACACTTGGCAATGGAGTGATATACAGAATTACAGATATACTGCATGCCCTCGTGATGATGCAGGAGATGAAGAATATTATAGTAAAAATAATTTGACAAGTGCGTGAATTGGGAATCTAAGCACGAGGTAGATGAAAACTGGGGCAGATGAGAGAGAATTGGAGTGGTTAAAAGGTGGCGTAGGACAGCTTTATGTAGTAAAATTAGAGAGAAATATAGGGTCCCTTTAAGATGTTGATGCCAAAGTCCACATCTTAAATTTCATTTTCCATGTTTTGTTTGTAGGATTAACCTCTAACTAGGTTACTCCATGGCGACTAATACACCTAATCTGTGTGACACTTGCTTAAGAGTTCAACCTCAGAAAAATTGGTGATATTTTGTTTTGAGGGTGTGAGGAAATAAATGATTGAGGAGGCAATGATACAGCTAGCTAAGGTAGGAAGCAAAATGGGGTTTCATTTATTGCACTAAGAATAAGAGTGAGTGGGTTTGATTCTGTTGTCGCGCACGGATGGGACCTTTCTCAACTGCTTGCTTTTTGGCTTCGCACCTAAATTTCACACACTTTCTTCTAAATCCTCTTTAAATTTTCCATTCTTTTTTATTATTTTCATTTTCTTCTAATCTTATCTAATATTATATAAATTCTTAATTTGGTCGTGTTTATTGTGCCAATTTTTTATTATATTTTAGATAATGAAATTAATTATAAATGTAAAGTGATAATTATAGAAAAAATATGGTTTTTAATTCAAATAAATTTATCAAGTTCTAATTTTGGTCTATGTAATTTTTTTTAAGGATAAAATTATAATGAAGTCGACGTTCCAAAAGATGTATGATGATTGATCCTGTCGATGTTCTAGGATCGGAATATTGGCATCCACCGTGGAACTAATAACGAGGTTCAACATACGAGTCATTGGTCCCTTAAGCCCTCCATTAGAGATGATCAGTTCCACATCACTTAAAAATCGAGACCTAAGGTAGTTTAAATATCTCTTCCTCCAACTTTATCCATTGAGGTTCCTTTTAAAGACAAAATCATGTCAAAGTTGATACTCCAAAATGGACTATACATTATCATTGACTCTAACAATGTCCTGGATTGCAAACTTGCATATTTTAAGCATTTATATCTTGCAAAAATTTCATCTAATGTCATCTTTTAAGTTTGTACTTCATTTGTCTATTCTTTTCTAATCATATATTTCAAATAAGTTATGTTCATATTAAAAAGATTTCATGTCTTATTTTAGTGTTTAAAATTTCAAAGTAAAGTTGTATAAAAAAAAAAACGTCATGCATAAAGAAAATGACAATTGCAACATTATGTCGTTGGAAACAACTTACTTACCATATAATAATGAAGTGTGAAGTACCAATTGTAGTAAAGAAGTTGAAGACAAGCATCTAAAACATATCAAGTAGTTTAAATGTATTCAACAATTCAACTCTTAACGAAGCCCAAGTTGGATGCTCCAACTGTTAGAATTAATTGACAAATTAACTCTATTAGTGACTTATTTGAAATATTATGATTGTTATTTAATAAAGTCTAAAGACTTATTGGTTATTATTATGGGAAGTGATAATAAAATAAGATAAAGATAAAATAAAAACCAACTTGACAACTTGATGGACGTTGATTTATAGAAGGGATTGAGGTTCTGTCTCTAAAATTGAAGACAAGCATCTAAAACATATCAAGTAGTTCAAATGTATTCAATAATTCAACTCTTAACGAAGCCCAAGTTGGATGCTCCAACTGTTAGAATTAATTGACAAATTAATTCTATTAGTGACTTATTTGATTGTTATTTAATAAAATCTAAAGACTTATTGGTTATTATTATGGGAAGTGATAATAAAATAAGATAAAGATAAAATAAAAACCAACTTGACAACTTGATGGACGTTGATTTATAGAAGGGATTGAGGTTCTGTCTCTAAAATTGAAGACAAGCATCTAACACATATCAAGTAGTTCAAATGTATTCAATAATTCAACTCTTAACGAAGCCCATCTTTGATGCTCCAACAGTTAGAATTAATTGACAAATTAATTCTATTAGTGACTTATTTGAAATATTATGATGGCTCAATTGTGATTTAATAAAATCTAAAGACTTATTGGTTATTATTATGGGAAGTGATAATAAAATAAGATAAAAATAAAATAAAAACCAACTTGACAACTTGATGGACGTTGATTTATAGAAGGGATTGAGGTTCTGTCTCTAAAATTGAAGACAAGCATCTAAAACATATCAAGTAGTTCAAATGTATTCAATAATTCAACTCTTAACGAAGCCCATGTTTGATGCTCCAACAGTTAGAATTAATTGACAAATTAATTCTATTAGTGACTTATTTGAAATATTATGATGGCTCAATTGTGATTTAATAAAATCTAAAGATTTATTGGTTATTATTATGGGAAGTGATAATAAAATAAGATAAAGATAAAATAAAAATCAACTTCACAACTTGATGGACATTGATTTATAAAAGGGATTGAGGTTCTGTCTCTGGCCATAAGATTCTTTTCACTCTGGCACAATTGTGATTTAATAAAATCTAAAGACTTATTGGTTATTATTATGGAAAGTGATAATAAAATAAAATAAAGATAAAATAAAAACCAACTTGACAACTTAATGGACATTGATTTATAAATGGCCCAATTGTGATTTAATAAAATCTAAAGACTTATTGGTTATTATTATGGGAAGTGATAATAAAATAAAATAAAGATAAAATAAAAACCAACTTGACAACTTGATGGACGTTGATTTATAGAAGGGATTGGGGTTCTGTCTCTAACCATAAGGTTCTTTTCACAATAACCTATCAATAACGTGTGAGAAGAGAAAAGAAAGCCAAAGAAATAGATTGGGGAACAGTGGTTGAAGAGTACAAAAAAGAATACAAATTAAAAAACGCATATTCACATAATATTTCTTTCATGAATCAAGGTTAGTACTCTATTATGTTTTATTGTATGAGAATCATATATCTTAACATCTTTAATTGTTTTACACCAATTTCATACAAAGAAAAATGAAATTATGTAAAACGAAGAATAATCTCAAGCTCTTTTTTTAATGTACAAAATAAAAGTGAATATAAAAAAAAATAGAAAAAAGTCGCCGCCAATGATATTATAGATCTTAACAAACAAGAAATTTTAAGGTTTCTTTTTCATTTCTTTATAACAATTATCGACTATTGTTTATCCAAAAAGCAAAAATTTAGTGAGATTAAACCTTGTATCCGTTGTGATCTAAATTTTTTGAGATACATTCCAATATCTTTTTTGTAAACATCATTGTGAGTAAGTTAGGAGTGATTTAGTTGTTAAAAAATATCTGTGAGTAAAATTTTGGAAAAAATTGTAAAATAATATTTGTGTGTTTAGTTTGAAAAAACTAATAAAAGAGTATTAATGTTGTAAGTCAATGGTGACCTCAGAATATATTGAATTGATATGGAACTTAACTTATGGATCAAGAAAAAATATGTAATTTTCAGGTAAGACAAACAAGTACACGATTTTTTGTTTTTTATTCTCGTATTTCATTTGCTCTTTAATTTCTTTGACTAAACCTTAAGTTGTGTTTTACCCCTTATGAGAAAACGTTTTAATTAATCATTGATTATATTTTTTTATCGTATCCTCATTTCATACTAAAATTTATCAACTTAAGACTTGTTTACAAAATATGGAATAATTTTTTTTTCTATTTAAAATATTCTTTAAAAAACTTAATTTAACTACTTATAGTATTTTTGTCATTTACATATTATTTTTAATCCTTATAAAATGTGGGGATTTTGGTTTTAGTCCTTAAAAGTTTTTTTTTTTATTATTTTCATCCTTCCAAAAATTTTAATATTTTTTTAGTTTTTAATATTCATTTAAAAATATACGAATAACATTTATTTTACGAATCTTAAAAGTTATTTTAACGATATATTTATTAACATTATATCACACCAACAGTATCTATTACTTAAAATGGAGATCTAACATTGTGTTAAACATAAGTATAGTTAATTAGGGCTATATAATATAATATTAAGAATCCGAATTAGCATTAAGGACAAAAAGCAAAAAAAAAAAAAAATCTTACAATAATTAAAATAAAAACTCACTTGTTTTACATGAACAAAAGACATATTTAGACTAAAATTTAAATATTTCAAATAAAATAATTATCTATAACTATGTATAAAGGGGATTCCCTCTTTTGTGTCTACATTTCATAATTCTAACTTTACCCTTTATAACTTAATTATTTATTAAATTTTTAAAAATTAACGGTTACTTCTACACGTTTTTATAAAACTATTTACTTATCTCCTTCTTTTTTTTCTCCTACTATTCATCAAGAGTTATTTTTCTCATATTTTCTCCATACATTTCACTTTATTTTTTATAAATATATTTTTATTTTTTTTATTAACTTAATAACATTATAATATCATCAATTATTAATATAATTCAAAAAATGCGTACACACAGGCGCTATCGCGCCTGTGTTTGCGCTAGTTAACTATTAAAGCAAATATTTTTTCTTTTACATTTTTTCATAACATAAAATTAAAAATTCATGTGAAATAGATAATAAATATAAAACATAGAAACATAGTCTATAAGAATAGAATATAATGTATAGTCAGTTAAATCAAATCAACCTGATTTTAATTGATTTCAAGTCATTCAAATCAGTAAAAAAAGTAACTTTAACAAATCCATTAAATATAATTGATTCTTTTCTTAAATCTAAACTAATTCAACAAAGACCAATTTATTAATATTTTTCTACCATTGGAACAGACTATTAGAAAAAGTGAAAGGAGAGAATAAATTATTTTCTCGAAGAATAAAGGGAAACACTACATCAATACAATTCACAAAGGATTATTTTTCACTTCCCACGTGAGAAACTCAATCAATCATCAGTGATATTTTTTATTCTTTTAAAATGAACATTTAACAAGTCTAATAAATTATTGAGATTTAAAAGGGATTTATTTCCTTTCTTTCTCTATGTCTGGAACTCTACCCATACTAAACGTTTGGGTTTCTTGTACTTTTTCTCACAACCCCTACAATATAAATAAGCAACATTCCAAGGATACACACTCTTTGACGTTGTACGCCCTATACTCCTTTTTTTTATTTTCACTCTCTCTTCCTTTCTTTCTTTCTATTTTTCAAATTTATTTTCTTTTTTCTCTGTGAGATTTCTTCACCATACCTTATCAATTTTAAAATTTTACCACAGCTAAAGATTTGAGAATATCATATTTTGAAAAAAAATATTTTCTCTATAGATTTTTATTCTCTTTCTTTTATGATTTTGTTACCAATTTTGGTGGGATCAATAGAAAAAAATATCATTTGTCATATACTAAAATTTAGTTATATCTAGATTTATGTCCTTAAAGAAAGTTGTTTATATCTATCAGAATTCGTGACGGGACAACGAAGCAAAAATAAAACTTGCGCGTGTAGAAGGTCTTAAGACGATACCTTTAATTACATGTGGAGAAATGATGTGTTTTTTTTCAAAATATTTATTTTCCCCAAAAATAATAATAAAAGAATGTACAAAAAAAACACATATTTTTTTGGTTTTTTGGGCCCAACAAAGATTAATCATTGCTCCTACTTATCTCCATTCACAATAGAGAGAATTAGGGTTACGAAGTTCTTTATGGAAAACCTATTTGAGAAAAGATTTAATTTTTATTTTATGAACTCGACAAGGATTGGCTTCATTCCTACATTATTCATAATGAAAAATTAGGGATCATGTCGTTCTTAAAGAACTTGTTAGAAATTGTTGATTTGATTTTTTATTTTTTATAATTTTGAAAATATTTTTTAATTATTTGGAAATTAGTGTCATGGAGAGGAAAACTATTTTTTATGATTTTTAGAATAAGATATTTATGAATAATAGAAAACAATATCCCTAAAGTAAAAGACCGAAGTTAAGTGTAAAATAAAAATATAATAAAATTTGGAAATGCATAACTGAAACGAAAAGATAATGACAGTGACGGCTTTATAAACTTTTCAATTTCTCTCATTTCTATTAATCTCACCCTTTTGTTAACTACCTTTTCTCCTTCTTTGTTTTCTCCTCTCCCGAAATTCTTGTTTTTTTTTTCTCAAAAGAGGTAAAAATGGTAAAAATAAGGTGTGTCTGCATGAGTGGTAATGAAAAAGAAAGGAAGAAATATATAAAATATTTTCTTTTTTCCGATTTCATGTGACACATTGTTTCTCAATCAGGAACAAAGGACAGAAAAACAAAGAATGAAGACGAAAATATGTTAGGTTGTTAGACTCATGAGAAGGAGTGTGATAATTACAAACTAATTGGGTTCTTCCTTCTTCTTTATTTTCTTTTATTCATGTCTCTTCTTTTTTTCCTTTTTTTACTAAAATTAAAGTTTGCAAATCTATGAAGAAAATTTTATTTTACATTTTTTATTTACCATTAATTACAAAAAAATATTATTTTTTATTTTTTATTTTTCTTTTCAAAAGTAAATTTATTCACTAGGACGAAATTGGGTGTTTACAATATCTTTGATAAAAATCAAGGATAAATGATATGAGACTAGAGATGGCAAATAAACCCGTCCCCGTGGGTATTGCCCGAACCCGTCCCCGTTTTGACGGGGAATCCCCGCATTGACTGGGTATGGGTATGGGTATGGGGAATCCCCGACTTT
>Ga0214545_1010300_pt1 | contig 13663 bp, 3 predicted proteins | sample CNSS4metaG_FD_160064 | JGI IMG/M metagenome (GOLD analysis project Ga0214545, IMG submission 160064) | Root nodule microbial communities from cowpea collected in UCLA plant growth center, Los Angeles, California, USA - CNSS4 | ecosystem: Host-associated > Plants > Roots > Nodule | place: USA... | reverse complement strand
CATCCCCATACCCATCCCCATACCCAACTGAAAAAGTCGGGGATTCCCCATACCCGTACCCATACCCAGTCAATGCGGGGATTCCCCGTCAAAACGGGGACGGGTTCGGGCAATACCCACGGGGACGGGTTTATTTGCCATCTCTAAACCCAATTGTTTCTTTCTGCACCTCCTATGTAATAGATGAAAATGCGCTCGAGATAATATATATTATATTTATCCATACTAGTGTAAACACAGGTGTTATAGCACCTATGTGTATGCATTTTTTATATATGCATGATATTAGATTAGTAGGTGATGATATTGTAATGTTATTAAGTTAATATATAAAATAAAATTATATTTATAAAAAATAAAGTGAAATATACCAAAAAAGATGAGAGACTAAGTTTTGATAAATAGGGAAAAAAAGAAGAAGCAAAGATAAACCGTTTTACAAAAAACTTCTAAAATAACGGTCAATTTTAAAAAATTTAATAAATAATAATATTTTAAAGAGTAAAACTAAAATTTTTAAATATGGACACAAAAGAGAAAATCCTATTTATATATTGTTATAAACACAAAAGAGAAAATCGTCTTTATATATTGTTATAGATTTTATATATTGTTATAGATGTGATTAGTGTTCGTTTGATTTGGAAATTTTTTTAATTTATATATTCGAGAAGTATTTTTTCGGAAAATGACTTTTAAATTTTGCAATCAGAAAATAAATTACAACTAAAAGGGTAAATTAAGAATTTTTATATTTATCTGGGTGTAGAATGAAAGTATTGGTAAAACAACAAATTCCATAAAATGGACCGAAGATTTATGTTGAATGCAAATTTTTATACTTGATAGAATGTGATTCTTATTTAATAAAATATTAAGGGAAGTGAATATTTATTTTAAAATTAAAAAGAATGGAAGTGTTATTTAAAATAAGTTAAGGAGAATAAATATATTTTTTCTTAAATTTTAGTATTTACATTTTATCTTTAAATCTTTGTCTAAATATAGCAATACTCACTCAATCCAAAATGCTTAATACTTTATTTAACTACCGATGAATTATCCTAATTCAATCTTTATTAACATTAATAACAAAAAAAATTTGTAAATGTAGATGATCTAAATAAATAAACGCTTGAAAGAAGTCAAAGTTCTATAAACACAACAAAGAAATATATTAGTCATAGTTTTGGATATAGTTGCGTAAATTTCCAATCATCCAAAATCTAAAACTTTGAAATTGAGTTTAAATAATTAATCAAGTGATTGATAAATCATGTCAATTAAAATATACTTGGAAACATAAAACAATGATTTCTTTAACAAATCATACGCAGACTATTTTTTATTTAAATTACAAATTTTATATTCTTTGAGTTTACAAAATATAACGGACATAAAGGTATTGTACATTTTTGCATGCTGAAAGTAACAAAATTGTCAGGATGGCCGAGTGGTCTAAGGCGCTAGACTCAAGTTCTGGTCTTCGTAAGAGGGCGTGGGTTCAAATCCCACTTCTGACATTTTCTTAATATCTAATTTTAAAATTATTAAAATATTTTTCTGTTTGCAAATGAAATGGTATTTGTATATACAAAACTAGGTCTTTGTGTATGAAAAGTTATTTAAATAAATTAAACTGTAAAGGATAATATAAATTAATTAAATTAAATTAATATAATTAGGAACATGAGGATTGGCACTTTTAAGAAGTATAACGTATTATAATGGATAAAAACTTTAAATATGATAAACTAAAAATAATGTAATATATTATAAATTGTAGTTAATGCATAATTATTGTAAATTTTTAAATATGTCATAAATAATATTGATTGTACAATTTATACTTAAATCATATTGATTAAGAAGAAGTATAAATGGAGTCTTTGTTTAGTGTTAACCATTGAAAATGCAACGTACAAAATTATTCATTGCTTAAATACAAGATGATTTTAATAAATAAAGTCTGACATGAAATAAATTATAACCTTGACATTTATTTATTGACATATCAGAATATATGATTAAAGAAATTTGTCAAAATTAATAAGTAATATTTAATTTCTTCAGATTAAAGTTGTAACGTCTCATTTAATTAATATGAGTAATTAAAGAAACGTCACATAATTATAATATAATCATACAGTCCTGAAGTTTAAACATAACGTCGTATAGACCAAAGCACACCACGATGCCACCAAAAATAAAAGAAACATGTTAAACAGTTTACTGAAATCCTAGAAAGATATAAAAGCGGACAAGTACATGGGCTGTAGCCTTAAGGATAGCCCAAGAAGGACAAAAAGTCTGGCCTAAGAAGACTAAGCAGCGAGTTCGTCTCTCCCTACCACGGTTACCTCTCACGTTTGCTCCCATCAATAAAATTGATGATCATCGCGAAGATAGAAGAACAACATACAAAGCAACCAACAAGAAAGGGTAAGCTAGAGCCAACAACAATTTCATCATGCAATCAAATGTACCTTCATAGTCAATATACACATATACGACATACACATATCACTCAAACATGTTATGACCCTTCAATCAATACACTAAGACTCGACTCATCCGGATACATATAGCCTGGTCGGATTCAGCGGATGCTTGCACTTGTGGTGGATACCTCTACTCACCCCCGAGCTGCTCACATACATCACACATGAAATTTCATGCCAACACCCATAACCAATTCCTCAATTCTCATAGGTTGAATCATTACCAACTCGATATTCCCAACCATGAGTAAAGTGTTTCTCCTCATACCATAACCATGCCACTAGTTTACCAACCATCAAGATCCATTGTTGCTCATGCCAAATTTGTGACTACACGCACATATATATTTGTTCAACTTTTCATGTACAACTCATATAGAAATCATGCCAAGCTCAAAATCCCCCACCAATAAACTCCTCCCAACATGCATACCCATTTCCCTCATGCCATCATATAATAGTACAATAAAGCACAGTTCAACCATCAAAAGACAAGAAAACCCCAAGTTGAGCGCATCCTCGCTCAACTCGTCGCTCAAGCTGAGGAGCCTTGCCCAGGTGAGAGTCTCTTGCTCAGGCGAGTTCTCTTCGCCTAGGCGAGAGTTCGCGAATCTGGAATAGGGGCCTCCGCACGTTCTCGCTTAGGCGAGACTCACCTCGCCTGGGCGAGACGTTCGCTTGCTCGAAATTGAGCTAGCCACCTAGGCGGCCATTTGCGCGAGAAGGCCTGAGCTCACCTCTGCTCACTTTGCCTAGGTGAGATGAGCTCACTTGGGCGAGTTTAACAGTCGCCACCACTGCCATGCCTGTAACAGTCGTATTTTACACATGCCAACAACAACACCAACCATCTCATGCATTCACAGTAACATACCAATACCAGGATCATAAAAATATACCGCAAACAGCTTGCAATCACATTAAACAGATTAAACAGAGAGGTTCTAGCTTCTCGTACCTGGATAGAGCTACCTGGAAACCTCGACACCCAACTGTGGAGCACGAACAACTTCTAAGAACAGACTCAAAGCTGGAAACAATGAATAAAAGCGGGTCGTTACGAAACCCTGACAAAAGCTACGAAAATAGACCAAGGAGGGACAATTGCAAGTTGGAGAGCACTTACGTGAGCTAGGGACGACCAAGCTGAATGCGAACAGAAGGTGTCGTGAAATCCTAGTAGAGAAGGCGGTTGCAGCTCTAGGTTCTGTGAAAAGAGTGGAAAGTGAGACTTAGGGCAACGAAGTATGCTTTTATATACTGGGTCAACCCTTAGGCCCACTTACAAGGGCAACCCCCTTTAATTTAGGGAAGGCAGAAAATAATTATTCTTAATGGGCCTTACAAAAGTCATTATCAAAATATATAGGAATTATGTGACTAATTTTACTTCATGTTAAAATCTAACATTCAATAACGCGAGTTCACAATCTCTTTACCTACAACCCTAGTTCCATTGGATGGAATTTGATTAATCATATTAAGTAACAAACAAATTTTACAATATGGTTTGATGTGTAATCATATAATTAATGAAAATGCTTTCATAAAGTACATTTCACAAGAGTTAAACCAAACATAAATTGTTAACTCATACAATATAACACAAATAAAAATTCTTAACAAGTAACTAAGGATAACAATGCGGCCCGTCAAAGGCCCATTTAGGCCCGATTTGTATAAGGTCCGCACATCGATGGTTGACCTGTCTTGCGCCGCACAATTTATGCGGGCTGTAATCATTGGTCCGCCCCACACATCATTTGGCTCGCGGGTTCGCGGGCTAGTCCTTATTTATTTATTTTTTTGAATTCTTATGATAAAACTTTCAATGTTTAAAAATTGAGAAACTTTAAGAAGTTCACAAAATTAAGTAAAGACTTTGGGGAGTTAGATGATAAATTGATAATTCAACATTTTCATCATATTCATACTATAACATACACAATGTATTCTTTAAATTTTAGCACATTAAAAAAATACATAATACTTGTCTTTTCCAGTTATACAAGAATTTGGAATGTTAATGCAAAAATCCATTAAAAAAATTAATATACACAAGTATAAGTTTTTTTTTTTTATATTTTATGTAGGCTTGTGGGCTGGCCCACACGACCACATGCTTATGTGAGCCTGCAGGTTCACTATCCTGACCCGTCCCGCGTTTTTTTCGTAGGCCTGTTGGCCGACCCGACGCCAGACCCATATTGCCATCCCTACAAATAACTCATTACAACAAATATTCTTATTAACATTTTTTTTTGTGTGTTATACGAGTACTCCTAATAATTCTAGGCTAATCTTCTTAATCTACAACAACTAAAAAATTATTTCACATGAGTGTTTTGTTATTGTTATTCGTGACTTTCAACCAAACGTTTGAATGAATACAAAATAAACTTTGAGAAAATAGGATTAGATAAACGTGTAACATCCTTCATTCAAGATTTTACTTAAGAAAATTAATATGAAAACTTTAAAACATTTTTAATGAATCCAAGGACGAAGGATATGACTTTTAAAAAAAAAATAATAATAATGAACCAGTATATTCTCATCTACATTTGAGAAAAGAAAATTTACATCATTAGACCGTTAGTCATCAATAAAAAATGATCCTAAAATATATTCAATAAAATGTAAGAGATCTGTCGACAATTTCTTTTTTAAATCTGAATATAGCACTAATCTAAACGGTAAATAATTACGATAAAATTGAGTGTCAATATTAAAAGTTCTAATAAAAATGGCATTAAGTTTCCAAAGAGTTAGAAATTCCAATAAAAAAGTGACTTAGAGATGTTAAACCTCCTTTTCTGAATGGTGAATTAGAGGAAAAAAGTTATATGACTCGATTTAAATGGTGTGTTGTAGCTAGTCAAGAGAATAAAGTCTATAAACGTTTAAAATCTTTAAATGGGTTGAAAAAAGTATAAAGACAATGACATGAAAAACTTGATAATATGTTACTTTGAAATGATTTTTCATCTAATGATGTTTATAAATGTGTGTACGCTAAATCTGAAAATGGTGAATGTATCATTATATGTTTATACGTAAATAATATGTTAATTTTTGGTACATGCATTATATAGTGTTTAGAGCCAAATTATTTATAGGATCAGAATTTGAAATGAAAGATGTGAGTGAAATTAATGTGATTTTAGGTGTTAGAATCAGAAGGAATGGAGATAATATATTACTATCTCAAGAATAACACAACAAAAAACTTAACCTATTTGTTTGTTTTCATTATTATACTCTTTTTAATTTATAAAATGTTATTTACTTAAAACTCTTCTTTATGTTTTATTACTGTTAACTAATTTTCTGAGGCAAACACCCAAGAACATTCATTGGTAGTCCAACTTCAGGACTCATACGAGAAAAATGAAAAAAATTAAATTTATATTTTGGATAACTTGTACTACTGTACTCTCTCGTGGATTTTATAAAGTTTATTATAAGCCTACGATGAGTTCATTAACAAACCAAATATGAATAAATTCAATCTTTTACCTACTCATCCCAATTATATAAGAATATGCATTCATAATATAATATCTAATTAAATATAACAGAATCCAACTACATAAATTATATCATTATAATTTGGATATTTTCTCATATATACAATTATAATTGATTAAATGATAAATAATCAGCAAAATAATTATAATTTTTTATTTATTTTGAACATCTCTTGTACACTTGAGTCTAGATTAAAAAAGGTTTATAAAAAAACATTTTTATGTATTCATTCAATTCTTATACCCACTCTTATATTATCGAGTTTTTTATGCTCATACCGACTTAAGTGTTATTGTCGATCTTCACCAATAACACAACAATAAACTCTTATAATTAAGTAGAGTTCGACTTCATTAGAATCTCTTTTTCACCTTGAGAGATTTATACTCTTTTTCGATAAAAAACATTTGATATTCAATGTGGGGTAGGTAATTTTTTCCAATACCATGAGTTTTATGATCCTTACCAAAAGTAGAATTGTCACGTCATTATTGGCAGTTCTTGAGATGGATCCATCCCACAATAGAACCTTAACAACTCATATTAATGTCATTCTTTGGAAAAAAATGAAGAAAATCTCCAAAATACAATATTAGAAATGCATAATAAATTTGATAAAGATATGGAGCTTTAAGGGAACCAATATAGAGTCAAATTGATTCAACATTGGAACGAGTTAAGTCAACATCAAAACAAGTTGCAGACTTTCCACGAACAATTGGTGGTATTCAACTAGGACCATACTACTCACTTGTCTGAACATGACAACTAACGTCGAACCCCACATGATAAACAAATTGTTGAATCTTGTACAATCCATAGATCAAAACCAATGGAGAACAAGGTTCAATCCAATCCATCTTGTTTATGTTTAGGCTACGATTTTATACATGTGAGCAAGTTTAACGTGATCTAAAATAAAAAATGTTGTAGTGTAAATGAAGACGAACATAATGAACATAATGATGACCTTGATGACAATGACTCAATGTCATAGTAAAAATAATTGTTGGGTATGACTCTATGTTTAGAACTTGGTGATACATGTTTAGCTTATGATTTATTAGGATTAATTGGTCTTTTGGTACTTGTATTCCTTTATGTGATCCAATTCTCAATTTTTTTGTTCAATTAAGTTCTTATAGTTGTTAAAATGATCTAATTAAGTCATTTTAGCTAGATTGACATTAACATCATGTCCGTACATGCATGTGTCAATTCTTAGTATTTTTTGTGATTTATTGTTAGTATGAGTGTCATGTGTTAGTTTCATTATCACATGATAGTGTCTTTTATTCAATTTAGTCATTATATATATGAAATGTTGACTCAATTGAATTCCTATATTTTAAAATTTTGACTCAATTGAATCCCTATATTTTAAAATTTTGACTCAATTGAGTCCTAATTTTAATTTTCAATTTAAATTTGAAAATATATATTTTAAAAAATGTAAATGTAAAGTGATATTTGTAAGTTTTAAATTTTAATATTTTTAATATGAGAAGTGTCACTTTATATTTTCATTTTTAATATTTGAAAAAAAAATTAAGTTTAGAATAGGGATTTTTTTGTTGAATTTAAAAATGTAAAAAATATAATTAATTTGAATATTTAGATGGAGTGATTTAATGTATAAATTTTAAAAAATTATTTTAACAAGTATATATAAGTTGTAATTAAACTTAATTACTAATTTGGTCCCACGTTGGAGAGGAACAAAGATACTACATTTTAAAAAAAGATTGAAATTCAATTGAGTCAAAATTTCAAATATAAAAACTAAATTGAATATAAGACATTATCACATAACACTAATACTAAAACTAATATGTGACAAGACAACAAAAACATACCTTAGTTGGTTTGTAAGGGGCCCATGATCCCTCTTAACATGTTTTTTCATGCATTAGTTATACAAATATTGATTTAATTATAAATAAAACTTTAATAATTGAATTTAAAAAGATAATAATATTATCGCCATTTTACTTACTTACTACTAATCAATAATTCTGTAACTAAATTGCCACTATAATATATCCTATAAAAATTAATTTAAATTTTTAACTTTAGTATTTTTTTAATACTCCTAATTATTCAAATTCTAAAATCCTATCAATCATATTTGATTTATATCAATCTTCGAAAAGAATTGGAAATACATTTTACTTGAACAGAAAGATTTTATTTTTGTCAAACAAGATTGTCAAATAAAAGGGAAGATAAATTTTTTGCACACAATATAATTATTCACATTGAAAAAAATATAAATGAAAATTTTAGTTTTGGCTTAATTATTAATGGGTTCAATAATTTAAAAATACAAAAAAATAGATATATGCAATTTCTTTTATAGTTATAATTATATTAAATTATGTATTTATTTTTGTTGTATTAGTGATAGTGATAAATATATAAATTTTGATATATTGTTTTGGCTCTCCAAAGTTATTGATCAAGATACGCTACTACACGACAATGACCTGACATGTGACTTTTTTTAAAAGAGAAAAAAAAAACATTAAAAATTAAAAAGAAAAATAGTATGAACGAACACGTGTCATGTACATACACTACTAGAATTTCTATTATTTCATGCGAATTTTCTTGCAGATTTTTTACAAAAATTTGCAGGAAAAGAGTTTCCTGCCATTTTTTCTATAAATTTTGATCGGCAAGTAATACCTTCGTGGATAATTAGTTACCATGGAATTTAAGAATTCACACGAAATTTCTTGCAAATTTTTTTATAAAAAATATTCGTAGGAAATTTTCTTACGAACAAAAATTTGCAACAATTTTTCCTGCGAAAAAATCAAATTAAAAAATCACAGGTACTTTTTTCTGCAAATTTACATTTCGCAAATAATTTTTCTTGTATATTTTAAATTCGCAGGTAATTTCTTGTAAAAAAAAATTGTAGGTAATTTTTCCTGCAAAAGTAGATTTATAAGTATATTTTTCTACTAATAATTTCGTAGGAAATTTCGCAAAAAAAATTATAATAAATTTTAAAAAATATTTATTATTTTTATTTTTATTATTTTTAAATGTCAAAATAAGTTATGAATGATTTATTTATTTTATTTTTTGTTAATACCTAAAATTAAATTATGAAATTTGTACTTGAAATAAATAAAGAGAATATTAGTAGTAGCCAAATATTTCAATAACTTAAAATATTTTCAACATGAATTATCAAAAACAATTAGTAGTCATATTGACAGTATTACATAAACTTAAAACACTAACTCCAAACCATTCGTGGAGATTTAATTACAAACTCTATACTAGAATAATGTTTGAAACACACACCCATGATGTTTAATAAAATTAACTTTGCCCTCAAAATTATATTGAAGATCTTAATAAAATTAAAAAAGGTTACACTACAAATATATAACAATAATTTTACAGTGATGCGCAAGGTTTCTTCTCTTCAAGTATCCACCAAAAGTGTATTCTTTGAAAAATCTGCAATCCAAGGTAATAGGTAACATCCCCTCCAGCTGTTGCAGCCCTGAAGTGTTGTATAATGTATTGTGCCGAAGATGAATAACTTAGCTATACAGAGGAGCATGATATAGAAATGATAAAGTCATCAACCATGAGTTACAGTGAACAAAAAGATTATGAATCAACTTTCTACTTTCATGTCAGTATTGGGCTCAAGTCTTTCTTCACCAAAATTGAAACAAAAGTTTATAACCGAATGGTAATGTAACCAAATTTGCTTCCCTAGATTACTGAACCATAATAATTATCCATGCTATACTCTAACATTTAGAGACTAAGTCGTTTTTTAGCTTCATGTGGTGTTCTACCCTTATGCTCATGGTTACCTTTTATCTTAATCAATTCCTTTCTTACCAGAAAAGGAAAATTATAGTGTTATAGAGTACAAATTTATATGAGAATGGTCCTAGATTATGTCCTTATGAAAAGCATAAACAAAAATTACTAAAAGAAAATCACTCTAACATGATAAAGACCATAAAACTAGAGGGGAAAGAACTCTATATCTAATTAACTGAGGAAGAGGAAGAGTGTATACACATTTCACACCTAGTGATTAGCCTAAACCCTAAACAACAATAATATATATATATATATATATATATATATATATATATATTCAAATAAATTTGTTTAGATTTAAATACCAAAACAATTATATTTCTTAAGCTCTAACTTGAATTTCTAATTCCTCATGAAGATAATATACAATTATATTTTATTTAGTTTAATTAATATGCCCTAATATTGGCCATTATAACAACTTAGAGTAGTTGTGACTATTCCCGTGGGACAAAGACTGTCCCATAAATTTTGGGAGCAATAAGTTTGGACGAGAACTTATAGTAGTCCTTCCCCTGTTTGGTTTCAATGGTCATTCCTCAATTATAGCAACCTAAGCAGAACAAGATAGAATATATGTGTTTGGCTTTGTGTTGGACTAAGAGAAGAGAAACTCACAACTTCCATGCCGGCGTCATAGTTTGTGTATTTATAATGCTATAATAAAGTATTGTTTACATGTGTGTGCATGTGTATCAATATGCCAGGGGTTGTTAGTTTTCAAATTGAAATATAATTAAGACAGAAAATATCTAGCTACAAGTCTAATGTCGAACCAGTTCATATTTTAAGGGAATAGTAAGAAAGACATATTCCTCAATAGAAAATAAACAACTAATAGCACAATTTATCAAAGAACCTCCGGTCCTCCATCACTTTCAATCCTCCAATGTAGTTATAGGTTGTGGCAAGCCAGATTATCATCTAATACAATACAAAATGAATAATTATAAACACGATAGTGGAAGTTACAACACAAGGAAGGAAAGCATGAGAAATAAAAATCTTAATAGTTATAAACATAAGTTCCACCCTTACATTCAATCATGCAAACAAACCCCATGATATACCTTCTTGAGAAAACTCCTAAAGTGCCTTTGTACCTCTTCTAGCTTAAGCTTAAGAATAGCAACATCTTAACTGTAATATGTACACCTGTTCCTTAGGAATTTAAAAAAAAATGCAAAAAGAGACCTCAATTACAAAGATTAGTAGAGTTCAAATAACTTATAAGTCACAAAATGACCTAGAGCCAACTTTGTTTTCACATTTTTCCCTTGTAAAGAAAATAAGAAAGTTTATATCATAGCAAAAAAGAGAATCGAAATATAGTAGTTTGTATGAAGTGCATGGGTTCAAAGAACAATTTATCTTAACAAACATTGTCATTACTCAAATGTAGTTCAAACTTCAAATTAATATCAATTCATTCTAATAGAATCCAAACAACAATAATCTAATCTTCCCTGCTTAATCTTGAACATGTGTCATTTTATCAAAGTTCATAAGAACTATTAAAAATTTAAGATATAGAACTCTGTATTTTGAAATTGTCACGAGCTCTCAATCCCAAATGTAAAGGTGTTAAGTGAAGATTCATGAACGGTTGTTATATTGCATCTTTAACAGAAATGATTAAAAAGAAGAATATACCATAACCTTGCAAAAAATCTTACATAAAAATGCAAACAATTAGCTTCCAATCACTAAAAAACTTAAAAAAAAAATGTGCATGCGTTCATCCAAAACAAATTCAGATATACCCGACCACTGGTAAAAGTAATAGAGCTATTTGGCATCTGAAATAGTCATCAACCCCATTTTCCACCAAATCTCACTAACCCTCTGGCTTCTCTCTCCTCCACCGTGGACACACTACTCTCCAGCACAGGCTCAATGGCCACGGACGACAGCCCTAGAAAGCAATCACAATTCAGCCACAGAAGGCAAACAAACGACTAAATAACACTCATGCACATGAAGAGAATAAATTGATTGGATTAATTACCAAACACACAATCACTAAGTAACATCAAAACCTTGAGATCGCATGGAGAATTAAATAGTTCGGTAAATTCGTGAAAGATCTAAACTCTGTAACACAGAACACAATAAATAAACAAAACGAAAAAAAATAAAATGAACGAAAAATAAGAAATTTCACAAAATCCAGTATCGAATCTTCTGAAGCTTTATAATCGAAGGCGAAGAGAAGGAATTGGATCGGAGGAAAGTAAATTACCTCAATGTCCTTAACGATCCTTGGTGATCCTTGGCGAGAAGACCGTGTTGGCGTTCCTCGGGGAGTGCTCATACCAAATGTCAAAAGCATCTTCTTGATCGAAGTCTTTAAGTATCTTAAAGGAGAGCATGCGGTGGTGACGGAGAAACAACGCTAATGCCTTCGAATCCCATTGACAATGCTTTCCCCATTTCTCAATCACTCTCACATGTTGTATATCTCTCTATTCGCTTTCGATCCAGATCTAAACTGTGAAGAGAATGCGTGAGTTTGGTTGAATGTAGGTGTTATAGTTGATTTGTTAGAGAAAACAAAATACTCTATATTTTATTTTATTTTTCTGCGGAAAAATATCCATAAGAAAACGATAGATTTCCTGCCAATTTTAATTTAGTATAAAGATTATTTGCAAATTTCTTTTCCCAAGAAAACATGCACCAAAAACTTTAAAATACGACTTTTCTTGCTTCTTTTAATTCATAAAATACCTGTAAATTTTCCTGCCAAATTTTATTAAAATATTATAAAACTTATTTGCCAATTTATTTTCTCAAAAAAATGTGTATGAAGAACTTTAAAAAATTTGCGTCTTTTCTTGCATTTTATTTAACGTGCAAATTCAAATAAAAAACAAAAAAGTTTCAGAAAATTTTGCATGAAGTTCCTAAAAAAAATGTGAAGCAAAAATCAGTAAAAAGGTTTAATATTTTCTTACTAATTTAAATTTGCAGGAAAATTTGTAACAAATATAAAAGTTTTATGTGAAACTTTTTAGAAATTTAAATTTGCAAGAAAAGAATAATGTAACAATAAATTCATAATAAATTTTGCATGAAATTTTTATGAAAAAATTTTGCAACAAATTTGGCAGGTAATGGAGAAATTTCTAGTAGTGAGACACGACATTAATTTGAATATAATGGAAATGATTAATTGAATCATTTTTCAAATACGAGAACTTAATTGAAAAAAAAATTAAAGGACCGAATTAAATCATGTAAAGAAATACGAGGACAAAAAACCAATTAAGCCAATTAAATATTTACATTTTTATTGTGATAATTAATTACTTAATTTTAATTGTTTCATTTTTGTGTGCATATATGTCTTGACTTAAAAGGGTTAGGAACTTGCTTAAGTGAGATACAGGAACCCCAAAATTTAACACATATTGCGTAGTTCAAAACATTATGTGGAAAATTAGGTGGAGGTTACATCTAAGTAATCAGGTACTGAAAAAACTGAATCTGGACAACCAAAAATGAACCTGGACAACTGAGCTTGGACAACCAAGAACTCAACATGCACCTATACAATCAAGAACTAAACATGGACAACTAAGAATAAAATCTAGACAGATGACACTACAAGTCTTGAGTAACCAATTTTAGTGACCAAATGTTAGAAGTGGACTTTAAGCTTAACTCAAGTCCACAAAATCGACTTGTAAGGTGAGGATTGCATCCACTTATATATATATATATATATATATATATATATATATATATATATATTATAAATTTTGGTT
>Ga0214545_1010299_pt1 | contig 13663 bp, 6 predicted proteins | sample CNSS4metaG_FD_160064 | JGI IMG/M metagenome (GOLD analysis project Ga0214545, IMG submission 160064) | Root nodule microbial communities from cowpea collected in UCLA plant growth center, Los Angeles, California, USA - CNSS4 | ecosystem: Host-associated > Plants > Roots > Nodule | place: USA... | reverse complement strand
ATGGACAATCCAAGTTCACATTCTGTTTTTTTAACTCGATTTTACAAAACTATTTAAATTTATTGTTTATTTTTCTGAAAACAACTGAAAGGAGTGTAAAAATATCTACTGTGAGAACAGATAAAGTAATAATATTATTACATCTCAGTAAAAGTGACGAAACGTTGAGCATTTTTCTGTCATAGAAAGCACAAAAACATCAACAATAAAACCACATAGAAAGTGATATTTAGATGGCAGAAAGAACTGTGTGTATGCTTAAAGTTTCTCGAGTGAGATTATACAGACACATTAAACTCAAGAACAATAGATTATTAACAGTCGCAGGAATTAATTTGCATATATAATATAAAAAGTTACACCCCTCTCTATATCAGAAGGAAGAAGAAATTATATATAGTTCAAGAATTTAATAGAGAACCAGATACCCTGCAATCATTGTGCAGGATGAAAAGAAAACTACATATATAAACTCTAACCAACGCGAGTTTGTCTTTAATTAATTGACGCATGTGAATGTAAGGTTATATTTAGCATCAGTTGTAATACTAAAAATAAAATCTGAGTAAAACAAACCAACAAAAATAAAGAGCAGAATTGGATACCCACCAATCCATAAGAAAAATGCCGACTTGTACTTCTTGAATTAACAATTCTTCCCTTGTATAGCATCTCTCATATGTACATATATAAAAAATAAAATATCCCAAAAGCAATGTAAAAAAAAAAATATTTATAATCTCTGCAGTCTATTATTACTTCTAAATCCGACCAGTATAGACCTTTTTTCTGGGGATGCAAATTGTAAGGCAAAGTTAGCATGATGAAGTAGTAACTTTTTTTGGGGTTCATAACCCTTTATTGTTTTGACATGAAGGTTTTTGTTTAGAGAAAGCGTGATTAACGTAGATGGTGATGAAAACTTAAGAAAAATGAGGAAATTGGGAGCAGAAAGTTTACCCAATAGAATAGGTTGAAGATGAAGGTTCATTGCTTTTTTAGTACTGACACCCATGAAGAGAAGCACATATCTTTGTGTTCACTGCAAACAATACAGTTACCGTGTACAGTGTTTTTGGCTCTTCACACACTGTGATCTTTCCTCACACCTCGAAAGATTCCTCCTGGTGGACCCTCCATCAAGGGTTTATGACTCCATGTGTGATGCTGCCATTTTCTGCTACGGGAAGGGCCCTGTTACAACACAAATGGTTCGGTCACTGTCCCTACAATTTAAGCCCCTTTTCTTATTCTTTTTTCCTCCATTAATTCTTCCACTATACCATTTTTATTTTCTTTGCGTCAAAAATTTTACTTTTTTTATTTTTTTATCTTCTACATGCTCAACCAACATTCTCCTTGTTCTTTCTGACGATTTGCTAATGACTTTGTAGATTTGAAGGGTATAATTCATGAAAACAAGATAACATAACACAGATGAAAGAGGAAAGGAACAAAATCATTGCCAACATTTCAAGAGTATAACAAAATTGAAAAGCGAAAATTCAAGAGAGGAAATTAGAGAAAAAGGACAAACCCCCCCAACAATTAATCGTTTCTCCCATTTACATCAACATGAACATGAAAATTCAGTACAAAAAGCCTAGTACAATAACATTGTTCAAGGTTGCTTGTTTATTCATATATGTTGAACTTCATTGAACCTTTCTCTATCTTAATCTTCCCTCTCCCTCATTCATCAACTTATTTATTTAGCTCAAAAAATAATTAATTATTTCTTTTTCAAAACAAAAAAACATATAATCTTACTGACTATATGCTGCTATTGTACCAAGTACTTCCAACCCAGATTCCCCCACCCTACTGGCTATAACCCTATACCCATGTGTCATTCTGAAGTACGTGCATTTTCAAAATCTTCATTACAATCCCATCATCATCCTCCACCACCACCACCACTACCACCAGAATTCACCCTCACGCCACCATTTTTCCGACAACCCGTGCACCCTCTTTGACCCACCCATGACTCTGATTGATGCACTTCTCGGTCAATATTTGTTCCTCTCACTCAGCAGAAGCATCACCAGCTGAAGCTGGAGTTGGAGCTGGCTTACTTGCTACTATCTCATAGTTACCACCTTCATCGTCTTCATCATCATCTTCCTCTCCGATGTCCTTGTCCTCCTCCTCCTCCTCCTCCTCAGCATCCTCGTGGTGCCGCGCGTCCATGGGGTCATTCTGGGCGTCTTCCATGGTTACTTCTGGTGGCACCACCTGCTGAGGAGGCCACTGTTGCTCCGGCTGCACCATGAGCGGTGCCATCATGCTCTCCGGCTTCATCTGGCCCTCCCCCTTGTTCTTCTCCTTGTATAGAGCCTCCAACTGGTGAAAATAGGGACAGGTCTTGGAATCTTCTGGCCTCTTCTTGTTGCTTTCCTTCACCTTCTTGAAGTACTTGTTGATGTTCTCCCACTTCTCTTTGCACCTCTTCGCGTTCCGGTTATACCCCATTTTTCTCATCAAAGCTGAGATCTCCTCCCACAGTGGCCCCTTCGGTCCATTTTCCTGGTACTTCGTTTCCAGGTTTGTTCTCAGATCTATCAGCGCTTGTACCTCCACTTTTGGCCACCGCGAAGAACTCGCTCCCATCATCAAATTCTCACCGTTATTATCAGCTTTATTGCTTTCAACATTAGTCAGCACTAGCTGTTGTTGTTGCTGCACCTGATGTTGCTGTTGCTGTGGGACCAAGGACTGCACTGGTGGGGCCTCGGCAACAGTTGTTGTTTGTTTTTGTTGCGGTGCTGGTGTTGGTGTTGGAGTTGCTTGTGGCACCGGTTGCTGTGGAGCAATAGTGATGCTGTTGTTGTTGTTGTTGGTATTCAATGCTGGCTGAAGATTATTTTCCTCTTGTTGATGTTCGGCCATCTTCTGCAGAAATGCCATAACAGCAGCGTCTTTAGCGGCAGCAATGGATCTCTCTTGTGCCAGAATCTCCCTTTCCCTGTTGATCCTTTGCATCTCCTGCATTCTCCACGCTTCTTCTCTCGCCACACGCTCTTGTTCTCTCCTCTCTATGGCCTCCAGGAACCTCCTTTGCAGCTCCTCCTGCTTCTCTATCACCTCCTTCATGAGTCTCTCAAAGAAGTCCTTCCACTTCCTCTTCCTCTTGCGCCTCCCTCCCTCGGTGGTTGTTTCCTCCGAAGAGGTGGAGGAGGAGCTGGAATTGGACAAGAGATCGGTGGGAATGTTGGGGAAGGAAGGTGGGGTGATGGTGCTCAGAGGGTTCTTGTTGTTGTTGTTGTTGGTTGTAGGGTTTGGTGTTTGTGTTGGGAAGTATGTTGTAGGGTTTGATGATGGGAAGGAAGGGGTTGTTGTGAGGGCGAGAATGGCTTGAGGCACAGGGAGTGTAGTAGGGGATGGAACAGTGGTGTTGTTGGAGACAGGTGGCAATGGCAGTGTTGTGGTCGGGGGAAGAGACATTATAGAAGAGGGTGTCGTTGTTACAACTATTGAGACTGGTGTTGCTGGTAGTGCTGTTGTGGTTACTGGTGTTGGGGATTGGATAGCATGAATTGCAGGGTTGTTTTCGAGGGCTTGTAATTGATCAAAGAAGCGATAAGTTTTGCCTTCTGATTTCCCAGTGCGGCCTTCTTTGGTTCTCTTGTGGTACTTGTAAACGTTCTCGAACTTCTCTTTGCACTTCTTGGCATTTCTGTGGTAGCCAAGATCTGCCAGCTTCCTGATAATAATAATAAGCCCAAAAGAAGACAAAGTAAAAAAACAAGCTTTGTGGCGTTATCTTATCTCATCAACTCCATGGCGCATATAGTTGGCAATGGAAGAAAGAAGCATAAGATAATACAAAAGAAGCGAGTTAAAGTATTAAACATCTCAGGATTTCAAGTACCCATGAACGGAAATGGAGGGGAAAGGAAGTAGTAACTGAAGACCTTAAAACAAGGGAAGGAAATTAAAGGAGAATATATAATAATATCAAAATTGATGATGTAACTGGAGTAAAAGCTTTAATTAAATAATAACAAGAATAATAATATTGATATTAATAATATCAAACACCATGAATTGGTGAAACGGAAACTCTTCCCATGGAAAACACATGAACCCAAGTTAGAAGATTGTGCAATCTACCTCTTTCATTCCCACCAAGAGTGGTTAACTGAAACAAGGTGGAAGAAAATGTTGCTTTTCAACACCCAATTCAAGTTGGCAACTTATTTGGTAAACGCAACATGTATCAAAATGAATGTCAGAAAAAAAAAAAAAAAACACATCACATATCCAACTCTAAATTACATCTTTTCACAAACAGTCCTTCGGAACAAGAAAAGGTGATGACAGAGAGAGAGAGAGAGGGAGAGTGAGAGAGAGAACTATAGCTGGCAGAAATTAAGAATGAAACAAACATGAAAACTGAAACTGAATTAAACAAATCCAAACGAAAGCTCTGCAGAAACCTCAAAGGAAACAAAAAACACAGAATTGAAGTGAAACACATTCCCAGGAGATGAAAGAGCAAATCTTGAACAATAATTGAGAGTTTTTCAGATCTCCAAAGCAGCAAACTTGAAGTGACCACAGCACCCAGTTAAGGTGATGAACACAGAAAACAACAAAAACCAAACAATTAAGAATCAAATTCAATGACTCACCTTGAAACCTCTTCCCACAAAGGACCCTTCACACTTGCATCTCTGAAAGCCACGTCCATATCCGACCGTATCTTCAACAAAGCCAGAGTCTCCTGCCTCGGCCACCTGTTCCCACCAAAGCTTCTGTCACCTTCCTCCACTCTCCCCCTCTCATCATCCCCTGAATTTGATCCTCCTCCGCCGCCGCCGCCACCACCGCCTGCCACGTCAACAGCACCGTCATGAGCAGCACCCCCTCCTGCTGCCACCACTGCATCTCCAGACCCTCCTCCTCCTCCTGTTCCCAACACTGCTGAGTCCCCCAGCATAGGACTCTCTCTCTCTTTCTCACCCCCTCTCTCTCTCTCTCTTTTCTGTGGTCTCTATCTACCTCTACCTCTCTCTCTCTCTCTCTCTCTCTTCAAAAACAGCACAGAACCTAGGCAATTACAGAGGAGGAAAAAAATAATATGTGGGGGAAAAAAGAGAAGAAGAGGAGAAAAAGGGTGGTGAATTCTTTGATGGGTTTTATCATAGATGTGTGTATGAACGTGTATGTTCGGTGAATTTATTAATTTATTTGGGTGGGATCTGCCTGGTAATACTAATCTCAAAAATTTTATTATTTTCTTCCTCCTTTATTTAATTTGTTTGTATGTACATGTCAGTAATAAACACAATAAATGTTTTCTTTTTTTACTTTTAGATTATTTACAAAAATAATATCATCAAATATGGTTCATTTTATTCACCTTTTTAATAATTCAATAAATAAATAAAATACACGGTTTCATTCTCAATATTAATCGATAAACAAAAAACACGTTAAATTTTTTTTTTAATTTTAATACTAATTACCATAACCTGTGCTCAGAAAATCCATTCAACTCTGTTAATTGATTAGTAATGTTAAAATTAATGCACTTGACTTTATTTTAATTGAAGGTGGAATCCTGGATCGTTTTTAAAGTTTATTTTTTTGTTAAAGTTGTGATCTTGGGGAAAGTAAATTACTAAATTCATGCACCTGGTTTTCTCTCACTGTAATAAAAAAAGTGGCACAGAAAGATATATGTATATAGAGGTAGTATTTATTATTTATTGTTTTATCACAGAGTAAAAAAAAAAAAGATTGATTAATAACTGGTGCAGAGGGTTTTGAACAGATGTACAAAGAGACGATGGAAATAATAACTTGGTTTTGTCTCTGCAGCTAAATTTGGTTAAAGGCCGACTCATATAAGTCAGCTTTTTCTTCTTCTTTTTTTCTTTTTACTTTGAAAAAATAAAAATAAAAAATTGTTTTTAATTTTTTGGAATGAGGGAGAAAGAAAGAAGATGAAGTTTATCTTTAGTATGCTTTTTGTTTGATGATATTTTTGGGGTTTTGGAATTCAGTGGCAGTTGGGCAGATTGAGTTAAAATGACGAAACAGGACATGAACATGGCTCTTGCATTGACCTTTAATGATTGAAGTTAATCTATGATGTGTTTTTATTTAGATTAACAGGTCAGTGTGATGTGAGCCTGTCCCCCCTTCTATTTAAGACTTTCATTTCTTTTTCCTTTTTATTGTTTTGCTTTCACATTCTTCATTCATTTCTCAAATCCCCAAACTGCCCTTCTATGTAAGTTACTTCAATCTTTCCACATCATAATTGTTTTTTCAAGACATTAATTACATTTATTGTCCTAATTATGTTTCAATTTAATCTTAATTTTTAAAATTAATGTAAATAACTTTTTTTTGAATCAAATTATTTTTTTATTAAAATTGATATTAGTACCTAGTTAATTACATCAACAAAAGAAATTAAATGCAATTTAAGTCTATTGTTAAATTTTTAAAACAATTTTTCATCAAAATTAAAATTAGGAGTATGTTAATTACACCAGCAAAGCAAATCATCCTTATTTACAACATTAATTTATTCTGATAAAAAATTCTTGATTCATTTAAAAAAAATTAATAAAAAATAATCAAATGGTATAAATTTTTAAGAACATCAGGAACAAATTAAAATTAAAAACAAAATTAAAAGATCAATTTGACATTTTTAAACAAAAATAAAGACAAAAAATAATTATATATGTTGTTTTATATCAAATATGTTAAAATGTGTATCAATAGTTTTTTCTTTCAGTTTTAATTCATGCAAAACTTTACTAAAATTAATAATTTCTTTGGGATTTTATCTCTAAAAATAGATAAATAAATTGTGACAAATAATAACTCTTTTCTTTTAGTTATATAAGACTTTTGGATACTTTAAAATAAATTTATTATACTTTTTTAAATATTTTAATTAGATATAAAATCATACAATATATAAATATAAATAAATCTAACTTTAGAAACTGATTATAAGAAGAAGAATTAAATTTAAACCCATGTTTTAGTACAATATCAAGTTTTATTCTAATTATATTATTATGATACTCGCTTTTAGATTATTATTGAATTAATTATAAATATTTAATATTATACATAAAATAATTAATACTTAGTGTACAAAACAATGAGTAATATACATTATTTGATATTATGTGAATTTATTATCATAAAAAAAATACATAATTTAGTAAAAACTTTCAAATTCGATCTTTATTATATATGAAACTATTTAGACATATTTATGAGAAAAGAATGTGAAATATGAGTGACATAAAATTTCATAAAAACTATGGATTGAGTTTTAAAAAAATATTAAATATTGACAATCTAATTGATGTTGCATAACTAGAATATAACTGCATAAAATAATGTGAAAACACGTTTTGTTTATTGATAAAGTTAATTTGAAAGAGAAGAAATTTGTACTGTGTGGTACTCCACATGTGGCCTTTGGGTCCTACACGTGATGGTGACCATCACAATTTTGACAAATTGTACTTAATTCGTGAAAAGCGAAGTTTAAAATGCTCCTGTTATAATGAAAATTTAAAGAAAAAAAAAAAACTTGTTGAAAGAACTACATAGAGACATTAATTTATGACCTATTTTATTAATAAAAGATAAGAGAGAATCCTTCTATTTTAAAATTACGGTCAACCATTTATAGTGAAATAACATATTACTTATTTAGGAATTTTTCACAATTTAAACATAGTTTATGTAATTATTATAAAGCCGAAATTAACACCTAAACAAGTTAATCCCACTCACGTGACTAATTTATCTGCACATGCTTTTAAACTCAGTTTGTGAATAAGGAAAATGCAAATGGTATTAACTTAGAAATCACCAAATATATTTTCTCACCAAGATTTAATTAAGTATTTCTTTAAAAGGAAGGTGGGAATTTTCAAAAATAGAGTTTCTATTTACTTTTTTTACACAAAAGTTATTTTTGAATTCTCTACCTACTATTCTTTCTGATTCATTTTATACTATGTTTAAAGTTTTCACCTGATATTAAAAATTGTCATTACTATTTTAAATTCCACAAAATATATTTTGTAACTTCCTAATATATGTTGATTATATCTAATTAATAACTTATTTAATTTTCATAGTTTAAAAATATTTAATATATAATGAATTTTTCAGCACGAAATTTAATTTAAAACAGTATTTTTGAAAACAATACGTAAATATGAAGAGAAGGATTCACTCCCTCCAAAAGTAAACGGAAAGAATTACTTTCAATGAGTTTTTTCATTTAATTTTAGATTAACAACTCAAATTAAGTAAGAATAATTAGATATATTATGTTTTCTCTGATGAAAGAAACATTTCCTAAAAAGTATCCCACATAAATATATATATATATATATAATATTAAAAAAAATATTAAAATACATCTAAATTTAGAGATTAAAATAATAAGTTGTTTGTTAACTAAGCTAGATATCATTTAGTAAATTAAAAATTATTGGTATCTTAGTAATCTTTATTACTAATACAAAATATAATTAATTTTTATTTATAACATTAGCTATCAATGTTTTACATATTTATTATTATTGATCTTAAATTAGTTTTTAATTTAAAAATAGTGATTAATATAGAATCAGTAATAATGTAATTAAAATTATGGTAATTAAGTTTAGAGACCAATTTAAACTATAATTTACAAATTAATTACAAGATTTTATTAATTATAGAGACTATTTTATATTTAGTTTATAAATATAATGAATAATTATTTTAGTCTCAAAATTTACTTGCTATTTAGTTATTTTTTTATTATATTTAGTCTTAATTTAGAAAGAACAAAATTGCATTATTTAAAACAAAGTGAAATTAAATTGAACAAAAATAATAAATATATGGACTAAATTGAACAAAAGAAAAAAAACAACTACAAACTTGGCACTGACATTGATATGTGGCACAATGGTGACTTGACACAATTTTAAAATTTAGTTTAAAAAAAAAAACAAAAACTGACACGTGGCATGCACTGTTCACTTGTTCACTAACGTTAAGCATATAAATACCATCAACAAAAAAGGACTAAATTGACAGCAAATTAACGAAAAGTAGGACCTAATTAAACATTGAACCAAGATAAGGACCAAATTGAACAAAAACGATGAAAATAAGGACTAAATATATATATTTAAGCCTATTAAATAATATTTGGCTTTGAAATGTTTGAAAGTTGAGTTTGATTTTAAAAAATAATCATTGATTATTTGAGTTGTATGCATTAATTTTTTGAGATATATTTATAGTAGAGAGAGTAACTGTTTAGGTATATTTATAGTGGGAAGAGCGTTAAAATAATGAAGTTTTTGTAACGCTTAAGTTATTTTTTATTTTGACCTAACATGTGTAAATGATATTGTTAACCTTGATTGTTATTTTGGACTCAAGTATAAGTAACGTAAAAAAGAAATTAGCAAATGTAAGGCTTAATATTTTTTTTAGTCTATATATTTAGAGCAACGGTTCAATGTTTTACTCATATTTATTTTTTATTCAATGTGATCCCTATATTTTTCTAAGAAAAATTCAATGTGATCCCATTCATTAGATCAACATTAACATCATTTAAAGGATAATGAGATGGCATATGCTAACGTTGTTTAAAGGATGAAAAAGAAGAATGGCATAATAGATGTCATTCACAAGGGTTGGGTGTAATGTATTCTTAATTCTATGTGAAATCTTCATTCAATATAATAATTTCCACAATCTCTTATGTTTTATTCCTATTTGAACTGCATAGTCTATGAATTTTGCACATGCGGGAGTTCATACTAATTTGAAAGATAGTTTGGAAACCTAGATTATGACTTTCAACAGCATGTTCTAGATATGGTGCATATGTGGGAGTACTGGCTGATCTGAAAGATAGTTGGGAAAACCTAAGTAGGATAAAACAACTATTGATTTCACATACTAGACATAGATGTGGTTAATAGTATTTCTTAACATCAACATATTGGTCATTAATGCAAACATAATAGGAAAAATTGCTAAATATAGAGTTTTTATTATTTTAGTTTAGGCTTGTCTACGATGAAATCGAGGAATGTTACAAATGATGTGAGTGTGAGAGAAAGAAATATGAATATATTATTTGATGTCTTTACTTTGAATGAAATCGTGAAACTCAATCTCGATGAAGTTTTTATCTTATATTTTTCTCAATTAAGTTCATTGTTTCCATTATGTAAATTTCTGTTATTCGTTAAATTTAAATTCTAAATTTATTTTTAATCTAAACCAAAAATGTTTTGGTCTTTGTACCTTTATTAGTAAGCAATACATTAAATATAAATCACATTAGTCTCTGTGGGAATGATATCTAGACTTGTCCACTTTATTATTTGTGTGATCTGGTGCACTTGCTAATTTTGTACTATAAATCAAATTAATTATAAGATTTTATTAATTATAGAGACTATTTTATATTTATTTTATAAATGTAATGAATAATTATTTTAGTCTCAAAATTTAGTTGTTATTTAGTTATTTTCTTATTATATTTAGTCTCAATTTAGAAGGAACAAAATTGCCTTATTTTAACTAAAAATGGGATTAAATCGAACAAAAATAATGAATATATGGACTAAATTGAACAAAACGAAATAACATAACCACAAACTTGGCACTAACATTGACACGTGAAACAATAGTGACTTAACACATTTTTAAAATTTAGTTTAAAAAAAAACAAGAGTTGACACGTGGCATGCACGATTCACTTGTTCACTAACATTAAGCATATAAATACCATCAACAAAAAGGACTAAATTGACAACAAATTAACGAAAAGTAGGACCTAATTAAACATTGAACCAAGATGAGGACCAAATTGAACAAAAACGACGAAAATAGAGACTAAATATATATTTAAGCCTATTAAATAATATTTGGTTTTGAAATGTTTGAAAGTTGAGTTTCATTTTTAAAAAAAAATCATTAATTATTTGAGATATATGCATTAATATTTTGAGATATATTTATAGTAGAGAGAGTAACTGTTTTAGGTATATTTATAATGGGAAGAGCATTAAAATATAATGAAGTTTTTGTAACGCTTAAGTTATTTTTGATTTTGACATAACATGTGTAAATGATATTGTTAACCTTGATAGTTATTTTGGACCCAAGTATAAGTAACATAAAAAGAAATTAGCAAATGTAAGGCTTAATATTTTTTTTAGTCTATATATTTAGAGCAACGGTTCAATATTTTACTTATATTTATGTTTTATTCAATGTGATCCCTATATTTTTCTAAGAAAAATTCAATGTGATCCCATTCATTAGATCAACATTAACATCATGTAGAAGATAATGAGATGGCATATGTTAACGCTGTTTAAAGGATGAAAAAGAAGAATGGCATAATAGATGTCATTCACAAGGGTTGGGTGTAATGTATTCTTAATTCTATGTGAAATCTTCATTCAATATAATAATTTCCACAATCTCGTATGTTTTATTCCTATTTGAACTGCATAGTCTATGAATTTTGCACATGCGGGAGTTCATACTGATTTGAAAGATAGTTTGGAAACCTAGATTATGACTTTCAATAGCATGTTCTAGATATGGTGCATATGTGGGAGTACCGGCTGATCTGAAAGATAGTTGGGAAAACCTAAGTAGGATAAAACAACTATTGATTTCACATACTAGACATAGATGTGGTTAATAGTCATTCTTAACATCAACATATTGGTTATTAATGCAAACATAATAGTAAAAATTGCTAAATATAGAGTTTTTATTATTTTAGTTTAGGCTTGTCTACGATGAAATCGAGGAATGTTACAAATGATGTGAGTGTGAGAGAAAGAAATATGAATATATTATTTGATGTCTTTACTTTGAATGAAATCGTGAAACTCAATCTCGATGAAGTTTTTATCTTATATTTTTCTCAATTAAGTTCATTGTTTCCATTATGTAAATTTCTGTTATTCGTTAAATTTAAATTCTAAATTTATTTTTAATCTAAACCAAAAATGTTTTGGTCTTTGTACCTTTATTAGTAAGCAATACATTAAATATAAATCACATTAGTCTCTGTGGGAATGATATCTAGACTTGTCCACTTTATTATTTGTGTGATCTGGTGCACTTGCTAATTTTGTACTATAAATCAAATTAATTATAAGATTTTATTAATTATAGAGACTATTTTATATTTATTTTATAAATGTAATGAATAATTATTTTAGTCTCAAAATTTAGTTGTTATTTAGTTATTTTCTTATTATATTTAGTCTCAATTTAGAAGGAACAAAATTGCCTTATTTTAACTAAAAATGGGATTAAATCGAACAAAAATAATGAATATATGGACTAAATTGAACAAAACGAAATAACATAACCACAAACTTGGCACTAACATTGACACGTGAAACAATAGTGACTTAACACATTTTTAAAATTTAGTTTAAAAAAAAACAAGAGTTGACACGTGGCATGCACGATTCACTTGTTCACTAACATTAAGCATATAAATACCATCAACAAAAAGGACTAAATTGACAACAAATTAACGAAAAGTAGGACCTAATTAAACATTGAACCAAGATGAGGACCAAATTGAACAAAAACGACGAAAATAGAGACTAAATATATATTTAAGCCTATTAAATAATATTTGGTTTTGAAATGTTTGAAAGTTGAGTTTCATTTTTAAAAAAAAATCATTAATTATTTGAGATATATGCATTAATATTTTGAGATATATTTATAGTAGAGAGAGTAACTGTTTTAGGTATATTTATAATGGGAAGAGCATTAAAATATAATGAAGTTTTTGTAACGCTTAAGTTATTTTTGATTTTGACATAACATGTGTAAATGATATTGTTAACCTTGATAGTTATTTTGGACCCAAGTATAAGTAACATAAAAAGAAATTAGCAAATGTAAGGCTTAATATTTTTTTTAGTCTATATATTTAGAGCAACGGTTCAATATTTTACTTATATTTATGTTTTATTCAATGTGATCCCTATATTTTTCTAAGAAAAATTCAATGTGATCCCATTCATTAGATCAACATTAACATCATGTAGAGGATAATGAGATGGCATATGCTAACGCTGTTTAAAGGATGAAAAAGAAGAATGGCATAATAGATGTCATTCACAGGGGTTGGGTGTAATGTATTCTTAATTCTATGTGAAATCTTCATTCAATATAATCATTTCCACAATCTCTTATGTTTTATTCTTATTTGAACTGCATAGTCTATGAATTTTGCATATGCGGGAGTTCATAATGATTTGGAAGATAGTTTGGAAACCTAGATTATGACTTTCAATTGCATGTTCTAGATATGGTGCATATGTGGGAGTACCGGCTGATCTAAAAGATAGTTGGGAAAACCTGAGTAGGATAAAACAACTATTGATTTCACATATTAGACATAGATGTGGTTAATAGTCATTCTTAAACATCAGCATATTGGTCATTAATGCAAACATAATAGTAAAAATTGCTAAATATAGATTTTTTATTATTTTAGTTTTGGCTTGTCTACGATGAAATCAAAGAATGTTACAAACGATGTGACTGTGAGAGATGTGACGATAAAAAAAATTTCTATTTATTTATTTATTACAGTATA
>Ga0214545_1010297_pt1 | contig 13665 bp, 4 predicted proteins | sample CNSS4metaG_FD_160064 | JGI IMG/M metagenome (GOLD analysis project Ga0214545, IMG submission 160064) | Root nodule microbial communities from cowpea collected in UCLA plant growth center, Los Angeles, California, USA - CNSS4 | ecosystem: Host-associated > Plants > Roots > Nodule | place: USA... | reverse complement strand
TTTTTTTTTTCTTTTGTGATGGTGTAGAATATTACATGACATGATCATGTTTCTGTGTAGATTTATGGCCAACCTGAAAAGATACCGTGCGAGGAGGATTTCAAGTTGCAAGCTATGAATCCCTATGGACGGACCAAGGTAACTTTGTTGGCAGCTTGTGGTTTCTAAGTTATCAATAACGAGTTATTTAATGGAAAAGGAAATAAAAAAGATAAGATGAATTAAACTGTATTTTTGGAATGAGCAGGCATTTTCAAAAACTGATTTTAACTCTGTTTGCCCTCACTTTAATTCATTGAAGCTTTTCCTTGAAGAAATTACACCAGTTTATTTATTTTTTGTACATCATATACACCTATAGAACAAGACATTAGGGAAAAAAGTGTGCAAGTTGGACAAAGTAAATAACATTATAAACATATTTTTCTACCCCTGCAAAATGCTAATCCTCCATTCCTTCTCCTTATTCAAAATAAGATCCGGGACTATATCCATGTGATGGACTTAGCAGATGGTCATATTGCTCCCTTCAGAAAGCTCTTCACATCGGAGAACATAGGTGAATTGTTCTTTTTCTTCCCTTGTAGAAGTTAGAGTTCAAATTCAATCTTATGTGTTGAATGCATAAAAAATATGGAAAATGAAAAGTATTTTTTTAAGATGGCTTTTCTAAAACTGAATTAAACTAAATTAATTTGAATTTATATTAATTTTCTTATTGACTCACCTCTGGGTAATTGTTAAGAAAAAACAAATATCTATGATTATCGTTTTTGTATTTTGAAAAAATAAATAAATTATAGTTATTGAATTTTTAGTGTGCGTGTTGTAGGCAAGAAACAACCAATACATATTTATTTGTAATTCATTGATTCAGTAATAAAGAATAAATTATTCATAAGAATGAAAATAGTGTGAATATAATATTTGAAATAAAAGATAAGTAACTTGTACAACCTAGTTGATTTCAACTGGAGTATATCTGTCTTCGCTGTTATATTTAAATTAAATGGTATGAAGCTATGAATTTTTTATGTTTATTGGAATGACTTAAAACTTGATGTGAACTAAACGACCCCACACTGTTTTGTTTTTCTAAAAAAGTTAAAATGGTCAAAGTTTGACGATTTCGACTAATTAAGTAAAATCGTACCACGATTCAGTTATATTTAGAGATGACAAATAAAATAAATTTATTTTCGTGGGTATTGTTCAAATTTGTTTCCGTTTTGATGGAAAATCTCTGCATTGATTGGGTATGGGTATGGGTATGTGGAATCTTCGACTTTTTCAATTGTGTATGGGGATGATTATGAAGATGTACATATCCTGGCCATCATATCTGTCCCCGTCATATCTCCGTCATCATTTAAATTATTAAAATATTCACAATTAATTAAGTAACCATATATATATATATATATATTAAATTTTTTATTTCTTCTAGTTATTTGGTTTGTCATGAAATTCATTCACATCTCCAATATATTTTTTATCTTATCATAACATTTACGTAATTATGTTAAAATTATGTATGTCAATTAAAACTTTTTTATGTCTCATATTTGAATATTTCTATTATTTTTTAATATTTTTATTTATTGTATATTTTCTTTTCACATGAGTATGTTTAATACTCCCAATTTAAGTGTTTAATAACATAAACCTTTAATTTACTAGGTAATATAAAAAAAAATTACTTATTTTTATTAATTTTTGTTTCATTTGAAAAACTTTTTTGTTTTGCTAAAACAATTATTTCTCAACCATTGATTATATATGTTGATATTTGAAAAGTGTTCTTAGATGTTTAAGGTATTTTTCATCTTATCATACCCTTAATTATACATTTGTTTTTCTTTATGCGATTTCTTTTAATAATTTCTCAAATTGTTTCTAAGACATATATTTGTTAATCTTTTAATATTTTTATTTGTTGTTTATTTTCATCATGTAGAATACTATTTCAGTATATTTTATTTAATTATTTTTTATTTTCTAACTCATTATATCAATTATACTGTAATTTTTCACTATAATTATATAAATAACTTTTATTTACTACAATATCAAAATTTAATATAATTGCCATGAATTTTTTTGATCACCATCCAACATATTTTGGAGTTCAAAAGATACAATATCCATGTTAAAATTTTATTATTATGTTTATTATTTATTATTTGCGTCATTTTGATTAAGTGATGTATTATCATTTTTGTTAGTGTATAAAAGAAGAGATTCATGAGAATTTAAAAAATTGAAGTAAACAAACATTTAAATATATTTTAATTTAAATATTTTTTTCCTTTAAATTTGTTTAAAAATATTTTTTAATTTTATCAACTAGGTTTCATTAATATTTGCAGTTTGCAAATTTAATAAATGTTTTAGTTCTCATGAAAAATTGTTTGGTATTTTAATCTAAAATGTAAACAATTATAATTTATTTCAAAGTATTTGATATCGAAGAAACAATCACCATCCTATTATTGAATATTTAATAATATTATGTTTCCTTTAACGTAATTTTTTATTATTTTATAAAAATTAATTAAAATTTATATTAAAATAGTAAAGAAACGGGTGCGGGTATGAGTACGAGATTATACCCGTTATCCGACGGGGATAAGAATGAGATAAAATTTTGATACCCGTTGGATTTAGATATGAGGATAGGAATTGACTTTTTTTACATAAATGAGTATGAGATAACGAAATCTGTCCCGTCCCACCCCGTTGTCATCCTAATTTTATTATGAAGTGTATTACGATTGTAGAATGTTGTGACAACTTCTGTATTTATAAAATGTCACTACACCCACAACACAAATAAAATCTTGTTGAAATGACTTTACTTTTTATTCATAAAAAGTTAATCTTAATAAAAAAATGTTTCAAATTGTGCTGACTAATTCATAAAAATTTAGTACTGGAATTTTAAAAATGGTTTAGGTCTTTGGGCGGCTGTAACTTATGGAGACGATAATGACCCAACATGAGATATGGACTTGTTACAAATTCTAGAGTGAATGCCAAGTCTTTTTTTTCATTCCCATACCAGTATTATACCCGTGCGTACGCACGGTGGTGTGTTTTTTTTTTTCTTTTAATTTTATATTTATAAAATGAAAAAATATTAATTATCTTCTGTAATTAATATTTTTTCATATATATCATTATACAATATTATTGTTCATACCGATACCAATAATAATAATAATAATAATAATAATAATAATAATAATAATAATAATAATAATAATAATAATAATAATAATAATAATAATAATAATAATAATAATAATGATAATAATAATAATGATAATAATAATAAATATTGTAGTTAGATATTATTAGAATTAGTATAGATCAATATTACTTTAACTTTTGTAGTTATATTTTTTAATGGAGTAATTTAAATTTGGTTACATACAAATTTAGATATTTTTATAACTCAAATAAATTTATATTGTATTTTTTAATGGATTGCTTTAAAATTTCTTAGAAATAATCATAAATATCTTTTTATAAATATCTTTTTAGTTGAATAACAAAATATTATGTTTTTTAATTGCTTACTAATAAATAAATTGATTACAAATATTCTTATGGTTATTTTGATTATGCTATTTATATATTAAAATGTTACATGGTTATCGGTTATTATAATATTTGGACGGATATATTAATTAAAAGTTTAAATATAGTTACAAATGTGAGGAATTGTTCTTTTTTAATATTTCGGGTGTAGAATTACAAATATTGAAAGTAATAGATGGGAAATGATGTTTAAAGAGGAAAGAAACTATTTGGTAAATTTATTTGCGTTCTAAGAGAAAGTCACTAAAAAAAACTGTAATTACCGACGGTCATATTTCGTTCGTAATACCAAAAATCTGTGGGTAATTTATTTTTACTGACGGAAATGCGACGGGCAAAATTCTGTCGGTAAAAGGCCAGTCTGTAATATTTACCAACGGATACTAGTCGTCGGAAATTACCGACAGAATTATTCGTCGATAATTACCGACGGTCAGTATCCGTCGGTAATTTCTGACGACCAGTATCCGTCGGTAAAGGTTATCGAAGGAAGATTCCGTCGGTAAATCCTTCGAAAATGATATCATAAAAAAGTTGTCTTGTGCACATTACCAACGGATATATCTGTCGGTAAATCCTTCGATAAAATTCGCCAAGACTACAGAATCACTTGTAATATATAATTTACCACACCAATTCAACACAAGCAGACCTGCCAATTCAACACAAGCAAACCTGCCAATTCAGTACAGACCTGCATATTTACAATCAACTCATATAGACTACATAAATTCATACATGATATCTAATAAGGAACTTCCAAATTCAATATGAACAATCAAACATAAGTTGTGGTGCAAAGACAATGTCAAATGTACACTAAGTTTAAACATAAATGTCATAAGTCATAAACTCTAATAATCTACATAGTCATCATCACAATCAGCAGGGTCTGCAGGGTCTGGACTTGGGTTGGGCTGCACTTGGTTGGGCTACTCAGTGCTTGGTTGGACTGTTGTAGGCTGGGCAGGTGCAGGCTGTTGCTGAGACTGTGTTAGGTTGGATACAGCCTGTCGAAGGACTTGTTGGTCAGGAGGCAGAAGTGTCAAGAGTATGTACGGTAACGACTGAAATTGACCTTTCAATTCTGCATAAGCCTGATCGTTTTCTTGCAATCGTTGATCAGTTGCTTTTAGTTTTTCATCAGTTTCTTGCAGTCGTTGTTTGAGGAAGGTAACTTCTTCAGCATTGGAGGTGGATGCAGTAGATTGGGGCTTTATGCCACTGCTTCCACCTGCAAGTTGTCCTGTCCCATATATTCTTCCTTTATTCTTACCCCCGACAACCTCAACCCAACACTTTGTCCTAATCGTATCATCTGCAGCAGGATCATCAATGATATCTTGTGATCCACCAGCACATGAGCCTTGTTCAGATCTGACCTGTGAAAGTCTATTCTCAAATTGTTCCTATATTAAATAAAATAATGAGAAATTAGTTAAATAAGATAAAATTGAAGTTTTCTTATAATAAATTTAAAGTGTTTGCTTACATATGTCCTCCGAGATCTTTCATCAACAAACTGGTCAGTTCCTTTGCGCATATGAGTTTGCTAAAATACCTCATCAATATGAGCAGCTCGTCCTAGCTCCGTGAAATGTCCAAATCCAGTAATCTGGCATGAATCCTTTTTTGTATAGATGAACTTTAACTTCTTCGTCTTTCAAAATACAAGTACATTCGCACTTGATGCATGGACATCGAATCCCTCCCTCAAGAGCATAATATTTATATTGACGAGCCGTCTGGATAAAATCTTCAACTCCTATCACAAAAGATTCCTTCAAGCCTCTCCTACCACTGTAACAACGGTCATAAACCCAACGACGGTGGCTGGGAACTTCGCCCATGTTCTGTGACAAGGCAAAGATAGATAGTGTTACATTTGTGATAGTGAAAGAACATGGGAATTAAGTAATAAACCTATTATTACTTAAGTCCAACATGGAAGGCCATGTAAAACAGTGAGATGTTCCCAAAAGTATCATATTGTGGGAATATATATCTCACTTATTGGGTAAGATATTTGAAGAGTTATGAAACTCATCATTGTCGTAATCGAAAGAACCTAGTCAAACTATGATTACAACTGTTTGTATAGATATGCACTTAAAATTTAATGTATTATTTAATACGTTTTTGACTTCATGCCTTTCAAGTAAAGGAAAGGCGAGGGAATGATTGAAGTGTAATCAAGAGCAAACCAACATAATAAATCAGTAACAAAACCAGCATCAAGTGATGAAGGGAAATTTTTAGTGAAGCAGCACCAAATATACTACACTCATGAGGCCAAAGCCTACTTGCAAGATGTTGCAAAACAAAAACAATTTGAGGGGGCACTCTAAACCAAATTTCAAAATCCAAACGCACATTTAACCTTTCACTTTAATTATCCATTTCAATCAATCAACACACACTTTACACTCGACTCCCCACCACATCTCTGCCTACCAGCTCAAACACATAATCAAATTAACATACAAACAAAAAATAACATCAATCAATTATCGCTTCAGAAAGAGAAAAAGCTCATACCTGCAATGGCTCACACTCGCGCTTAAGCACCCAAAAATTTGATAGCTGCTGCCTCCCCCAATCCAAAGCTTCAACCACGGTGGTCCCCCAAAAAATCCTTACCAATTACAAAACGACAATGAGAATATGCAGAGAGATAAAGAAATCAAAGGAAGAGTGTCAATTACCACTACGCCGGTCACTTTGACGGAGATCGTGAATTCAATTTCACCGCACCCACGAAGTCACGGATGGCTCAGGGCATGCTCACGGTGGCAGCGTCGCACCGGTAAAGTCCAATCGGAAAAGGGGTTGCTCTGCACCACACCACTCCACTGCGCCGATGACCTCGACGAAGAACGCAGACGAAGCTCCCTGCCGTTGATTGCACCGCACCCACGAACGTCACGGCAAGGCCAGGGCACACTCACTGTCGCAACGTCGCATCGGCACGGGGAAGAACCTTGAATCGGAAAAGCCTTGGACGAAACCGCTCGCGCCACCACGCTGGTCTGCACCTTCCTCCCTCTACACCTTCGTTTTCGTGTTTTTAGGGAAACTGAATTGGGGGAAGAGCGAAATTCGGTTTTAATTTCAGCGAGGAAATTACCGAAGGAAATAATCCGTCGGTAAAGGATTAAGTTTCGTCGGTAAATTAGTGCACAGTATCAGAGAAACTTACCGACGGATCAATCTGTCGGTAAATAAATAAAAAATTTTCAAAAACATGTTACCGACGGATCAATCTGTTGATAATGTTCGCAAAGAATATCCGTCGATAAATCCGTCGGAAAAAATAAGTTACCGACGGATTTATATCCGTCGAAATTTATCCGTCGATAATAAACAGTTTTCTTGTAGTGAGTTTCACCCTAGGTATAAGAGAACTTCATGACTATATCAAGAAGATTGTGCACTAAAGAATACCAAAATTTGTTACCTTAATTTAATCCTAAAAAAAATAAGTTTGTTTGTATATAATATGAAAATGTGTTGGATCAGAAGAACAATAATAATAACCGTATAAAAATAATTAAATATCTCGTACAAGTACTCTTAGTAATATTTATTTCGGAAAAATAATAATAATAATATTTCTTTTATAATAATGTTAATAATAATAGTAATGAATTACAACTAATAATAATAAGTAGTGCTAATATTGAAACATATCATATGGTCAGGGTTATTATTATTTTTTAAAATTATATTCAGAAAGTTAATATAATTATAAATAATGATATTTTATTTTAGAGTATAATTTTGCATAACTTACTATTAAAATTAAATAAAAGTAATATAGGGACGCTGTTTTTTTTTCCTTCTTTTTGTTATTGTTGGTAAATATTTTAATACAGAATTAAGTAGGTAATTAATATATTCTTAGATTTTTCAGGTACACACTTTTATATTCATTTTTATGTATTTGAAAGTGCATTAGACTTTTTGTTTTCACTCTGAGTTTCAGTGTGTTTTTTCTTCTTTGGTATGCTGTGTGGGTCTGAGAAAAGATGTCATCTTCGAGTAGATACAACTTCAAAAACCTGTTCCAAAACTCTATCCGTTTGCTATATTTCAAGTCTTTCGATTACTCACCCAACTTTATATCTAGGAAACAAAAGAACACAGTGGAAAAACTTTTCCTACTGACAAAATCTTTCAATACTTTATTTCATTCCACACTTCTTGAAAACAAAAAACACATAGTGGGAATACTTTTATTGTATTTCAAAAAAATTATTTTTTATTTTATTTTAATTTATATTAAAATATTAATGTGATATTCTTATATTTAAATACATAATTATGAGTAATTTTTATATAAAAATTTTAATGATATGAGAAAAAGATAAGTAATTAATTATGAATACTTTTTATATAATATATTAAATAAAATTAAAATTTATTATTATATTTTTGAATTATAAATTATATTAAACATGTGTAACTGTTTATACATATTTGTTATGATATCATTAATATAAAATTTGTAAAAAATATTCAAGAAATTTTTAACAAAGTTACATTTTTATAAAAGTTATGGATATTAATTATTATGATTGTTATAATAAAAGTTATGACCGCCAATAAATATGTCAATATAATAATATGTATTTAATTGTGGGAAAGAAAACTAAAAAAAAAAACTTTCATTGTGATCAGGCATCTGTCCTATAGTAAGTGATCAATTGTTCTTTTCAATATAGAAACTAGAAACTATTGACCATCAGTGACACGTAAAACCTAAATAGTTGACCAAGTACTTAGTGAGATGTAACATGTTTTTGCTTGTTATTTAGTTAACAACATATTCAAACACTACCATAGCATAATTGTTGATGGTTGTCTTTTTTTCATTTTAATGCATGTCAAGCGATCAACTTCCATTCATTGAATTCATGTGTATTTTTTAGTCGATAGCAAAACTTAAAGAAGAATGGTATGTGATGATCTAAATGAAAAAAACTTAAGTCAAAGATAGTGACTAATAGGCTTTATTCTTGACACATGTTTAGGTTCAACAATCCAATACAAACTAATTTTAAAGAATGTATTTTTTCTATTTGTCCAATATATCTAAAGGTAACTATTTATAAATAATTCAGAACCATTAATGTTGTTTGTCCAACAATCTCCAACACAAACCTTCATCAATTACTAACATCATGGAAATGTTGTTTCTAGAAAAAATTAAACATTTTAACATTTGAATACAACCGGAGATGTAGTCAAAATTAAGATATATCACAATTCTGAGTAGTAGAATTTCAAAGCCCTATTGCAGAAACATGGTGAACATAAATAATTAAGAGAAAATTTGAGGCAAAGAAAATTGTATCACAATGACATTGTCGACGAAGTTAATAATTGATCTAGAGTGAGTTGAAATCAAAACTAAATAATAAAACCACAATTAAAAACTCTAATAAAACTTATGATTTACTATAACGACTCGAACCTAACAACCCTTCCAAAAGAATTTGTGATAAACATGTTTTCTGTTGACATCTATTGAAAACTGCTAATGATGGTCAGCTTTGTCCTGCATCAAGAACTGCAAGAAAAAAATAACTAAAGCTCCTCAGCTAGCCACCAATATTTGATAAAATACACATAAAAGAAGTTAAGAATGTGTTTGTACTTTCATTCTTAATCATGATAAATTTATGATTTACTGCTATTATTATTACCTTGACAACCAATGTTCGAACCCTAACATACTTATTAATTTGCAACATAAACCTTCACCAGTTACCAACATCAGGTAGTCTCCAATTGATTTAATATAATTTAACTTAGTAATCTACAAAAAAAAAAATCAACAATACAACTACAACCAGTTAGCACCTAGAATTTGCTATGAAAATATGTTACCAATAACTTGTTAAATAGATCAACTTAATTTCCAATTGCAACTTGTAACAACGTCTACATTCTACAAGTTATCAGCTCATTGAACCATTGAACAAAGAAATAGGAGAAAAACAAAAAATAGAGTAAAAAAACTCTTGGAAATTCAACAATAGAAGCACTTTCATCTTCAAAGAATGACCTTCCTCGACATAATACTCATATGTCTCCAGCAAATAATGTTAATTGTTGCATTTTTAAGCTAAGCAAAGTTTGTATAGAAACAAAAGATAAAATTTTACTCATTATGACCACATTTTTCACATTTCTTATTGACTTGTCAAGAAATAATACATCTTTTGAGAGAAAAAACAATAACATTCTACCAATGGTTAAATATCACTAAATAACTCAACTGCAAACATAAAATCAAAAGTGATAAGAAATCTTGAAAGTATATATCAAAGATAATGTTTAAACTAAAAAAAAGATGGAGCTCGTTGAAATATATATACTAATTGAGATGCTAAATAAAAATTACCTTTTGTCCACTTTTTGAAATAAAGATAGTGTATTCATTGAGTTAACAGGTAACCCAATTTTAAATTTTTGTTAGTAGAAAACATTTCCATAGAGAAAAAAAAAACAATAACAAAGAATGATATTATAATAAAACGTGGTATAGAATTTTAAAAACACGGTTTCATAACATAAAAATATCACAAGAAACCATTTCTAGAAAAAAAAACTTCTACAACATTCAACTTTGAAGAAAATAAGACATATTTGGATAGAACAAGTAATTTGTAGGCCAACATTCCACGCCATCTTTACCTAGATTTCATGTCAAATATAAAATGAAAAACTAAAAAAAAAAAAAAAGATCAAAAACTAACTACAAATAAAACAATTTTAGAATTCAAATAGCTCCCAAAAATTTAAATGCGTACAGAATTTTAAATAAATAAATTAAGTGCGTAAAAATTTAAATGAAAAATATTAAAGGATCTAAAGATAGGTAATTAATGCAAAGAAATTTAAATATTACCATATCTTTAAGTTATCAATGCCTAGAGCTTTTGAGTGAACACAAATATAATCTTATAGGTAGCCTAAAAAATCAAGAAGATAAACCAAAGATAAGTTATGGAAGACTCCCCAAATTGTTCATAAAAAAACTATGATTAAACCATACCAATAGTATATGTGAAACAGAACAATAATATTAATAGAAACATTAATATTAACAAAAAAAATTTTCTCATCAATTTTAACTACTCAACTTGACAGGTTAATCATTATTTTTAGCTAACTAAGAAATGGAAGCATATACCACACAGAGATATAAGCAAACTGAAAACCATTTCTAGAAAAAAACTTCTACAACATTCAACTTTGAAGAAAGTAAGACATGTTTGGCTAGAGCAAATAATTTGTAGGCCAACATTCTACGCTATCTTTACCCAGATTTCATGTCAAATATAAAATAAAAAAATAAAAAAATAAAAAACAAAAACTAACTACAAATAAAACAATTTTAGAATCCAAATACCTCCCAAAAAATTAAATGCGTACAAAATTTTAAATAAATAAACTAAAGTGCATATAAATTTAAATGAAAAATATTAAAGGATCTAGAGACATGTAATGAATACAAAGAAATTTAAATATTATCATATCTTTAAGTCATCAATTTCTAGAACTTTGAGTGAATACAAATATAATCTCATAGGTAGCCTGAAAAATCAGGAAGACAAACCAAAGATAAGTTATGGAAGACTCCCCAAACTGTTCATAAAAAAACTATGATTAAACCATACCAATAGTATATGTGAAACAAAACAATAATGTTAATAGAAACATTAATATTAACAGAATTTTTGTGCTCATCAATTTTAAATACTCAACTTGACGGGTTAATCATTATTGTTGGCTAACTAAGAAATGGAAGCATATACCACAAAGAGATAGAAGCAAACTGAGAAACAGACAGATCTCCTAGTAACCCACAAAGAGATTTCCCAGTAGCCATTCTTTGCAAATGTAAATTGCTTGTCTGGATTAATGAACACCTAGGAGATAAAAATAAAATTAAGAAAACATGATTTATAAAATTGTACTCACCAAAGTGTTATGCAAAAAAAAAAATGCTACTTTCATTCCACAACTATAATAAAAACATTGCATCCATGGAACAAATTACAACATATCACAACATTTTATTGAGAGAAGAAACAATAACATTTAGCAGTGGTTGAACATCAATAAATAACTTAGCTAAAAACTATAAATCAAAGGTGATGAGTGATCTAAAAAGTATATATCAAGGACAATGCATAATCCCAAAAAAGATGGAGCTAGTTGCAAAAAATATTAATATATATATATATATATATATATATATATATATTTAGGGAGTATGAAAAATCTGGAGCTCGTTGTGCCTTGGAGCTGGACTTAGACTTGCTGCCACTATGGTTTGAAACAGAAGACTTCTTCTTAACTGACTTCTTTGCTACCCCAATAACAACTTCAAATATTGATGGCAATTCAATGATCATGTCGAAAATTCGTTTCCGGTCATTTTTATCAATTCCAAATTTGGTTTCAAAATAGAATTCGACATGTAAAAGTTTATTAGTTTATTCAATGAACAACACCAATTACAAATACAAAGCATAAATGATTAATGAAAACAAAAATAGGCCAATGCTGACACCATAGTTTCCAATTCCTAAAGCTTGGAAACAAATCTCATCACATAATGCTCACAGGTAAACTGAACAAATAAATAGAAATTATTAGAAATGAATAGAAAATAGAAAATGCAAAAATAACAAAATACAAAAAGTACGCCTTTTAGTATACTACAACCATTTGGAATGAAAGACTGAGAACAAAAAATATGTTTTTGAAAATAATAAAACAAATGGGTAACCATAAAAGAACCTGATAAACAAAATGTCTAGAATTTGTTCTTAGAGCTAGATGTGCAAACATCTTTTTCCTCAAACAAACAAAAAAATATAATGGACATAACTTTCTGAAAACAACCAAAATCCAAACAAACATGATAGAATATAATAATCAAGAACTTCAAAATAATCCCCAAACTCTAAATAAACTAACAGACCATCAACTCCAACTAAATCTCAAAAACAAAAAATGAGATGTTTTACCAATGTCCATAATCATCACACCCCCCAAAAAGTACTTCAAAAGCCTCAAACATCATTTCCTTCAATACCAAACAGGCTATGCAAACATAAACAAAAACCAAATAAGATGAATAAAAATATAACAATAACTAAAATGCTAAATAAAGATAAAAATAACTTGCAAATAATGCTAATAATGCACAACGAAGTGCAATTTCTTCAAAAAAATTAGTAATACATACCCAAACTTTTAATTTGAACTAATATGAAACAGATGATTATCTAAAATATTATGAGGTTATAGCCAGCATTTAAAGGGTTTAACACTAAAATCCAATCAAACACTAAAATCTTACCTAATAAAAGTTCAATAGAAGTTTGCGCTTGAGAACAAAATGACATCAATCAACTATAACATCCGTGATTAAGACCAAGGAAGGAGAACATAATCAAACATAACCAATCAAACATAATACATATAACCAATCAAATAAAAACACAACCCAAAAGAATAATACATCTTCAAAGTACAAAATTGACCATTTTGTTTCCTACCGCGTATTGAGTAACTCATTTACCACAATAAAAATTGTTAATAAGCAAATGGAAATGAATAAAAACTTGTTCTCTTTTCTTAAGCCTTGAAACACAATGATCATATTTAAGCTCTCAATTCATCGGTCAATTCCCTTGAATGGAGATCATCATGTGCTTTTTCCCCAAACGTATAACTCAGTCTGCATAAGGATACTATACACAAACATTAGAAAAAATGTCTTATTCTAGAATCATTATCATAACTAAATGGCATTATTAGAAAATAGATTCCAATTATAGAGTCCAATTATAAAATAATGCATATATGTAATTTAGGGCTAAGTTAGACAATAACAACTAGAGCTAAGTCAGCCAATCATATATGCACTACCTTGTAGCTAACATATGTGAACTGCACATTCCACTACAAATACTCAATATATGTGTTTGTTACATTACTAACACATCATCATAACTATTCTCAATGCACCAGGATATA
>Ga0214545_1010294_pt1 | contig 13669 bp, 6 predicted proteins | sample CNSS4metaG_FD_160064 | JGI IMG/M metagenome (GOLD analysis project Ga0214545, IMG submission 160064) | Root nodule microbial communities from cowpea collected in UCLA plant growth center, Los Angeles, California, USA - CNSS4 | ecosystem: Host-associated > Plants > Roots > Nodule | place: USA... | reverse complement strand
ATATATCTTTGTCATGTCTTAAATTATTAAAATAGATTATATAACTTAAAAGATTATATATATATATATATATATATATATTATAGTAAATTTAAATAATCCAATATTACACGTACTTATAATATCTTTGTTAAAATTTGAGTCAAATTCAAACAATAATTACAAGTCCATTTTTATTTATAATTTAGTTTCAATGGTTTGCGAAGTTATTCTAAGATTTGAATTTCTTTTATGTATCACTAAAGTCATATTCCATAAATCTTGATCTAAATACTTAAAATCACATCTCACCGAATATCGATAAGTATAAGTAGTTTCAAAATTCAATATTAAACAATGCAGTTATACAATCTTATTAAATATCAAATATTTTATATATCAGAAAAAATATAATAAAATATAATTATAAATAAGGATCGAATATTATTCCTTATTTTTATTGTAAAAGTAGATTTCGTCATTGTTTAAAATTTTGAATTATCTTCATTCAAAATTTTATTAATAAATGAATTTAGTCTTGATGACCAAATAACATTAAAGATTTGTTGGTCTAGTAAACAACGTTATCCCATGTTGACACATGTGTATGTCACGTCAATGCTTATTAACACTTGGTAATGTAATGTTGTTTACCATATTAATCAATCTTTGTGTTGTCGGATTACAAGGACGAAATTCATTCAAAAAAAGTTTGGGGATGAAATTAGTCTAAAGTCTATATACAAAGACCAAATCAAAATTCACAAAAAACTAAATCAAATTTCGAAAAAGTTAAGAAACGAAAAAGATGCTCAAAATTTAAATATTTTATATCCATATAAATACAATTTTTTTTTTTGTTAAAGTCAAGACAAATTCATTCATTTATCAAAAACTTAAAATGTTTTTAATTTTTTTTTGCATTATTAAAATCATATCCCATGAATTTCGCACAACAATATTTAAAATTATGTGTCACCAGTCATGTCTAAACTGTTTCAAAACACAATAATAAATATGCTTAATTATGTTTTGAGTCTTGGAAACTTTTAATTGAGTCTCTTTTAAATTTTTGTAGTTTATTGAGTTCTTCAAATTTTACAACTTTTTAATTGAGTCTCTAGAGTTAAGTGTGATTGTCAATTTAGTGATGTGATAGTTATCTTCCACTATCATTCATTCATGTGACTGTTAACCTTTCGATAGGATGATTATCTTCTATTATCGCTCTCCATAAAAAAAATAAAAAAAAAACACAAAATTACAAAACAAAACTAAAACATATAAATATAATTTTATATTTTACATTTTTTTTTATAATTTTATAATTTTATGGATTGATAATTTTATAATTTAATAATTATATAATATTTATTTATTTATTTTGCAATTTTTTTGTAAATTTAATATTTTTTTGTTAATTTTATAATTTTATAGTTTTGTAATTTTTAAATTATAAAATTGTAAAATAAAAAATTGTGAAATAAAAATGTTACTATTTGATAGTTTTATAATTTCATAATTTTGAATTTTCATAATTTCACAATTTTATAATTTCATAATTTTTGTAACTAGTTTTATAATTATATCATTTTTTTAATTTATTCTTGTATATTTTATATTTTGTAATTATGAATTTATGTGTTTATATAATTTTATAATTTGTTAACTTTTGCATTTTTATATTTTTTGATTTGTAATTTTTAACTTTATAATTTTGTTTTTGTAATTTTACAGTTACATGTTTTGTATTTTTGCAAATTTGTATTTTTTTTTGTTTTTAAATTTAATAATTTTAATTAAATTTAAAAATAATTTTCATTAAATATCATAAATATTTGGAAAAATCTTTTCTTTACTGGTTTTTATAATAAATATTATGTAATGACATTTATGAAGAGTAAATATTCCAAATAACTCTGACATACGAAGTTAACCGTCAAATTAATCGGATAGACTCAATTGAATTTTTTATAAATTTTAAAGATTCAATAGAAGAAAAATTTATCAAAAACTCAATTGAAAAAAATCTCAAATTAATCCAAAACTCAAATAAATAATTCAAATTTAATAAATATTAAATATTTTCCACGTTAAAAAACAAGTATAATAGAATTTATCGTGCTAAACACTCAAAGGGGTACAATTGAATTCACTGGTTAAATCATATAGCATCATTTTTTCCCTCTCAACACTTTTACAACTTTAACATCATATACAATCAAATAAATTTTACAGTAATTGAGAGCAATATCAGATTGCACGAACAAAACTTCTATAACAAATGGCCTTAATTATAGTAATGTCTAGAGTGAGCTTATTTCGAAATGTAAAGAGAAAAAAAAAAATCAATTGTGTAGTGAAAGAATAATTCTTTTAATAAATTAAATTAAAGACAATATACAATAATAATTTTTTTTAAGTTATATAAGCTATTTTAATAATTTATGACATGATATATATATATATATATATATATATATTATAGTCAATTTAAATAATAATTATTACACGTACTTAATTAATATAAATATTTTTGTTAAAATTTGAGTCAAATTCAAACAATAATTACAAGTGCAGTTTTATTTATAATTTAGTTTCAATAGTTTATGAAACACCGTAAGGTTTGGATTTCTTTAATGTATCACTAACATCATATTGCATAAATCTCAGCCTAGATATATTTAAAACTACGTCTCACCAATCACGTATAAGTAGTTTCAAAATACAATAATAAACAATAAAATCTTATTAAATATAAAAAAAATTATATTAGGAAAAAAGTATAATAAAATATAATATTAAATAAGGGTTAAATATGTTTTTATCCTCTAATGTTTTTTTTATAAAAATGGATCAATTCACTATTTCAAACTTTGAATCATTTTCATCTCGAAACTTTATTAATGAATAAATTTAATCTTCATGACCAAATCACATTAAAAATGTCTAGACATGGTAAACAACGTTATCCCATGTTAATACATGTGTATGTCATATTAGAACTTATTGACACTTGATAATGTTGTACATGGACTAAACTCATTCAAATAGAGTTTGGGGCTCAAAATAGTTTAAAGTTTATAGATAGAGACTAAATCAAAATAACTAAAATTATACATGACTTTTAAATCTTTATATCCATATAAGTACAAATATATATATTTTTTTGTTAAAGTCAAGACAAGTTCATTCATTTATCAAAAACTTTTAATGTTTTATTTCTTTTTTCTGCATCATTAAACTTCACACAGATATATTTAAATTGTGTGTCACCATTCACATCTAAATCATTTCAAAACACGATAGTAGATAGACTTAATTATGTTTTGAGTCCCTGATAAATTTAGAAACTTTCAAGTGAGCCTCTATTAAATTTTTGTAGTCTATTGAGTCCATAAAATTTTAAAACTTTTCAATTGAGTCCCTAAAGTCAAGTGTGCCGAATAACTTTGTGATGTGATACTTGTAAGGCCCCTTTTTATTTCTGTCCTAAACTAAAGGGGTTGTCCTTGTAAGTGGGCCTAAGGGTTGGCCCAGCATATAAGATCTTACTATGTTGCCCTAATCCCACCTCACTTTCACTCTTTCAGAAACCAGCCTCCATCCTTCACTACCTCAAAGAACGCTCTACTAGGGTTTGCCCTAAGGTCCACCTCGTTCAAGCTCAAACTCAGTTCCGGCTCCACGTAAGTGTCCTTTTTCCAGATTTTATGGCTTCCATCGTTTTCCCTCCACTTTTTCCACGGTTAAAGTTTAGTAATAATGCGCCCTTGTTCCTACCTTCTGTTTTCAGCTCGTTAGTTCACTCGTAGAGCTGCAGTATCCGTTGTCGTGCCATCAAGGCTTCTGTTGACCCTTTTTCCAGGTACGGGAAGTTAGGGTTCCAGTCTTTTGGTGTTGTTTTGGCTGTTCTTGAGTTAGTTACTGATTGCATGGATAAATCCTTCGGTTTGGTGTGATTGAATGCTTTGTATGCTTGGTGGTTCGATAGATATGGCTGTTGCAGGTGAAACAGTGGCGAGACCTGTTAATCTCGCCCAAGCGAGCCAGTCTCGCCTAGGCAAGACAAACATGGATTCACCCAAGCCAACTCGCGCGAGAGGTCGCTCAGGCGACCCGCTCAAAATTTTGAGCGAGCAGGCAACTCGCCCAGGCGAGAGGGGTCTCGCCTAAGCGAGATCCCGCGTTGCTCATGCCCCTGATCTTGTGCCCTCGCCTAGGCGGAGGGGGAACTCACCTGAGCGAGACCCCTCAGCCTGAGCGAGGTGCTGGGCGAGACAATGTTGTGTTTGGATGTCCGTTGGTTCCTGAATGATCTGTTTTTGTTGAGTATGATTGTATGATGAGTGATATGTATATGATGGAGCATGAAGTATATTTGGCATGATTCATGAATTGTAGATGATGGGTTGGTATGAGAATTGGCATGTGAATTAAATGAGACGGATAATATTAAAGTGGCATGATAACATGATGAGTTGGATCTTATTTACATGGATAAACTATGAGGTGTTGGAATGAGTGGAGCCTGGATCACGAAAGGCGTTGGCTTCAAAGGTTGGTACGAGTGTTGTATATCTATGCTTGGTAATTATTATTTTGGTTATGCGAATGAGGTCGATATGTGTCAGTGCATAATTCCTTGGGGTCTCTAGGTGAGACTTTCAGGGTTGCGCTTCAGTGGTCGGGACGTAATTCCATGGCCCCTGTTAGTGGGTGTCCATGGTGGTGCCCCATCTGTATAACTAGGTAAGGATTCAAGGTAAGGACTGCATCCTGACACTCTAAGGGGCCAGTTAGTCTCACTTAGAACGGACTGACTCCTGTGGTGAGAGTAGCAGGAGGCCTGAAATTCATTAAGGGCTAACCTTGTGGTGAGGGAGATTTGATTCATCGTAACACTTGTAACACATAGCTCGAAGATGAGCAGCTCAGGGTCGAGCAGGGGTATTCACCACAAGTGCAAGCATCCGCTGAATCCGACTAAGTTATACGTATCCGGATGAGTCGAGTCGAGTCGTAGTGTATTGAATGAAGAGTCATAACATGCTTGGTTGTTATATGGATATGGGATGATAATAGTGTACTTGACTGTGTGATGAATATGTGTTGGCTCTAGCTTACCCGTTTGTTTGTATGGTTGTATTGTATGTGGTTGTTCTTCTTGCGATGATCATCAATTTAATTGATGAGAGCAGATGGGCGAGGTTCCAGAGGTCAACAAGGAAGTGGAGATTCTGCTACATAGTCCGCGTGGACTAGTTGTTATTTCTGCATGAGTTCATTTAGGGTTGCGACCCATGTATCTGTTCGTCCTTGATTTTATGCACTCTGGGTAACTTTTCCTTTAGTTTCTTTTAGGCATCGTGGTGTGCCATGAGTTGTGTGGAGTTGATCCCAAATCGCGCTTTTATGTTATCTTTATCGTGACATTTCTTTAATTTCACGTACTTAATTAAATGGGGTGTTACAATACTTATCTTTCACTATCACTCTCAGTAAATTTCATCGCATAATATTTTGTTACAACAAATAAATATTCATTGTATTTAACGAAAAGTATTTTTAAATTTAATTAAAATATTAAAATAAAAAATAAAAAAGCAAAAAATACAATATCACAAAAAAAACAAAACATCAAACTATAAAATTATGAAAATGAAATTATAAAATGAAAAATTCAAAAATACAAAATTCAAAAATACAAAATTCAAAAATTCAAAAAATAACAAAATTATAAAATATATAATTTCATAATAGCGAAATTATAAAATATAGAAATATAAATTATATAATTATATACTTGTAAAACTAGTTACAAAATTATAAAATTATGAAATTATGAAATTGTGATATCATAAAAATAAAAAATTACGAAATTATGAAATTCTAAAATTCTAAAATTCTAAATTTTTTTTATTATTTTTTTTTGTAATTTTATAATTTTATATTTCACAATTTTTTGTTTTATATTTTATAGGTTTATAATTTTATAATTTTAAAATTTTATAGTTTTGTAATTTTATATCTTTATAATTCTATAATTCTATAATTTTTTATTTTTTTTAAATTTAATAGTTTTTATTTGTAATTTTATAGTTTTATATTTCACAATTTTTTATTTATAATTTTATAGTTTAATAATTTTGAAATTATAAAATTGTAAAATAAAAAATTGTGAAATAAAAAATTCACATTTCTTTAATTTTACAATTTCATAATTTTGTATTTTCATAATTTCACAATTTCATAATTTTTTAACTAGTTTTCTAATTATATAATTTTTATAATTTATATTTGGATAATTTTAATTTTTTAATTTTGTAATTATGAAATTATATGTTTTTTTTAATTTAATAATTTGATATTTTTATTTTTATAATGTTGTTTTCATAGTTTTACAGTTACATGTTTTGTATTTTTGTAAATTTGTATATATTTTTTTTGAATTTAATAATTTTAATTAAATTTAAAAATATTTTTTGTTAAATACCATAAATATCTGAAAAGATCTTGTCATGATGGTCTCTTCTAATAAAACTTTATGTGACGACATCTATGAAAAGTAATAGTGCAAAATAAGTGTCATATCAAAAAGTTAAGGATTAAATGTGTTTGATCTCTTAACTTTTTAGTTTTTTAGTGAAAATTATAATTAATCCATCTTCGAAATTTTAGTCTAGTTTAGTTCTCCAACTTTAGAGATATGTGGATTTAGTCATTCTAACCAAATTTTGTTAAGTTTATTTGACGTTTTAAGCGTGTTTCATGATGACATTGAAGTTGTTTACACCGTTTGACACATTTTCAATTCAATGTTAGCTAAGAAACTATCTTGAAACACATTTAAAATATCAAATAAACTTAAAAACTTAATAAAATTGGGTTAAAATGACTAAATTCATGCATCTCTAGAATTGGGGAATAAAAATTAGACCAAAATTTTGAAGAGAGACTAATTTTAAATTTTACTGAAAGTTAACCATCACACTTAACTATAGGGACTTAATTGAAAATTTTTAAAATTCTGAAGACTCGATAGACAAAAAAATTTATTAGGGACTTAGTTGAAAATTTCCAAACTAACAAAAAAAACGTAAAACATAATTAAACCTAATAAATAATATAAATTTAATAAATATTAAGTATGAAGTATTAAATATTCTTCATTTTAGAAACAATTATAATAGAATTTATCTAGTGCTAAACAATGTGTGTGGTACAATCGAATTCACTAGTTAAATCATCATTTTCCTTAAATCATATAGGCTCACTTTTTTGGTTCAGCTGAAGAGTCTCTCCCACTGTACACATTTGCAACTTTAACATCATATATAATCAAATAAATTTTATATTAATTGAGAGTAATATCAGATTGCACAAACAAAAACTTCTATAACAAATGGCCTTAACTATAGTAATTTAAATGTAAAGAGAATTTTGTTTTTTTTTAGAATCTAAGTAAGCTTGGAAGATATAAAAATTGAACAATTAAGAGAAAGAGCGAACAATTATGTAGTGAAAAAATAATTCTTTAAATAAATTAAATTAAAGCCAATATAAAATAATAAAAATATTTTTTTTAAGTTATATAAGCTATTTTAATAATTTAAGATAAAGACATATTATATATATATATATATATATATATATATATATATATTATCACGTATTTAATTAATATGAATATTTTTGTTAAAATTTGAGTCAAATTAAAATAATAATATTTTAATAGAGCTGTCAAAATGGATAATCTGGTCTGATCTGACTCGACTTATCACGGATTGACCATTTAGTGAACTAATTCAACCCGATTCACTTATTAGCAAGCAAAAAAATTTTGAATCCAATCTGACTCACCATGGGTTGACTTACTGACTCAATTTTTTTCTTCTATCTCAAAAAAGCTAAATGATAATTTTGATTAAAATCTAAATAAATCTCAATAGAATCCAAATGTAATAAAAAAGATGTTAAACTCCAACTACAAATCAAAATTACAAAAATATCAATGTGTTGACTAAAAAAACAACCTAACCTAACCAAAATACAAAACCCAAACAATAAAAAAACTTGTGTGATCCTTTATTTGCAGGTTAGTGAGCCAACCCGACTCACCACGATTAAATCTGGGTGAGTCGTGTTTTAGGTGGGCCGGTAAAAAATTAACCTGTATTAAAATTTGTAAAAAATTTACAACCCAACCCAGCTGTAACCGTAATGGACCGGGTTGACTCGCGAATTCTAACATATTTTGACAATTCTAATTTATAATCTAGTTTCAATGGTTTATGAAGTCATTGTAAGGTCTGGATTTCTTTTATGTATCACTAAAATCATATTCGATAAATTTCAGCCTAAATAATTTAAAACCACATCTCACCGAATTACGTATAAGTAGTTTCAAAATACAATAATAAACAATACAATCTTATTAAATATAAAATATTTTTTATATTTGGAAAAAAAGTATAACAAAACATATTTATAAAGAAGAGTTAAAAATGATTTTATTCCCTTAGCTTTCTTATAAAATTAAATTGGATTTCCTCATTGTTTCAAACTTTGAATAATTTTCATCCCCAAATTATATTAATGGATGAATTTAGTCCAACGACATTAAAGATTTGTTGGCATGATAAGCAACATTACCACATGTTGACACATGTCTATTTCACTCCTGAACTTATTTACATTTAACATTGTTTGCTCATTAATCTATTTTTGTGTTCATTAATCTATTTTTGTGTTGTGTAGTTAAAATGACTAAATTAATCCAAAAAAAGTCTGAGGATGAAAATAGTTGAAAGTTTAAAGATAGACTAAATCAAATTTTGCAAAAATTAAAAAAGTAAAAACATACTTAACTTTTTAACCTTTTATATTCATATAAATACAAATATTTTTTATTTGTTAAAATCAAGACAAGTTGATTCATTAATCGAAAACTTTTAATGTTTTAATTTTTTTTATGTATCATTAAATCATATACCATAAACCTTGCATAAATATATTTAGAATTATATGTCACCAATTGCCGGGTTCCTATACTTATTTTAAAAGATCGAAGTATTATTATTCTCATATCTATATTAAAACAAATATTTTTGTTAAAGTTGAGACAAATTCATTACTTTATCAAAATCTTTTTTAATGTTTTAATTTTTTATATGTATCATTAAAATTGTATCCCAAAAACCTCAAACAAATATATTTAATATATTTAGAAGGAAAGTAATATTCTGACTCTCGTTCTTTGACTCTCATCATTTACTTTCTGACATCACTTAGTGTGGGTCATTGATTCTTTCAAAAAGAAAAAACAGTAATACATTAATTAATGGTTCACATTAAGCCACGTTAGAAAATAAAGGAATGGAGTCAAAAAATAAGAGTTATAGTATCATTTTCCTATTTAAAATTATGTGTCACCAAACGCCGCATTAATATATTTATTTAAAAAAATCAAGTATTATCATTCTCATATTTATATAAATACAAATATTTTTTGTTAAAGTCCAGACAAATTCATTACTTTATCAAAATCTTTTAATGTTTTAATTTTTTATGTATCATTAAAATCATTTCCCATTAACCTCACATAAATGTATTTAGAATTATGTGCATCAACCCCGCGTAACCGTGTTCCTATATTTATTTTAAAAAATTAAGTATTATCATTCTCATATTTGTATTAATACAGATATTTTTTAAAATTTGAAACAAATTCATTACTTTATGAAAATCTTTTAATGTTTTAATTATTTTTTCCATATCATTAAAATCATCTTTGGTAAACCTCACACAAATATATTTAGTATTGTATTTCTGTATCATTAAAATCATATCCCGTAAACTTCACACAAATATATTTAGTATTATGTTTCACCATACCATACGCCGCATTTATATATTTATTTTAAAAAGTCAAATATTATCATTCTCATATTTATATAAGTACAAATATATATATTTTTTTTTAAGTTGAGACAAATTCACTTTATCAAAATCTTTTAATGTTTTAATTCTTTTATGTATAATTAAAATCATTTCCAATAAATCTCACGTAGATATATTTAAAAAAATATCAAGTATTATCATTTTGATATCTATACAAATACAAATATTTCTTTTGTTAAGGTCGAGACAAATTCATTACTTCATCAAAACCTTTTAATATTTTTTCTGTATCATTAAAATTATATCCCGTAAATTCCGTAGAAATATATTTAAATTTACGTGTCACCATAAACATCTAAACCGTTTCAAACACAATAATAAATAATAAAAATTTAATACATATTAAATATTTTTCATTTTAAAAAACAATTTTATAATAGAGTTTATCTGGTGCTAAACACTCAAATTGGTACAATTGAATTCACTAGTTAAAATCATATAGGATATTTTTTTGTTCATCTCTGAATACAGTATCTCCCACTGTACACATTTACAACTTTAACATCATATAATCAAATAAATTTTATATTTTGAGAGTAATATCAGATTGCACGAACAAAACTTCTATAACAAATGGCCTTAACTGATTGCTATAACGAAATATATTAAGAACATGAGTCTTTATTATAATGGCAGCTTTGGTTCATATGAAAAGAAAGACACATTTCAAAGACAATGCCTACAAAACCTTGATAAACATAAATAAACTACAAAACAAAACCATGATAAAACATAAATAAACTACAAAACCAGTAAAAGTTACTACTAAAGCCATTCATGATAGGAGAATAATATTTTGATACCCAAATTTTGACAACTTTCTTTTATAATCTGAAGTGACGTCTTCTAAAGAGTTTTGAAATATAGAGAATGAGTAAATAAAAGAATGAAAAATCACTTAAAAAGATGTCATCTCAGATAGTAAGAAAAAATTGACAAAATTTAGTTGTTAAAAAATCATTTTTCTACGTAACAATGGTGATACAATAACACTTGGCTGCATATTCGTCCATGGTACAAATATTTGAGTCTCATTGGCTTCTTCCCAAGCGCAACTCCAAATCAATTTCTTCATCAGCATCTGCATTGGCATTCATGGAAGGGGTTGCAGTTGCAGCACCCATTTGAATTTGAGACTCATAGGTGCTACCGCCAGCTTCTTCATTTGGAACATTCACTGGGAGCATTTGCAGTGTCTGGTCAGCACTAGAGTTGTTGGAAGCAGATGGACCCACCACAATGTCCCCAAACCAGAACCTGGGATACTGTCCAGCGTAGTCTGATGGTGGTAGTAGGCTAAAGAACTCATCAACTTGGTTCTGAACATGTTCAGGAACCCTGATGCACAAAAAAAAGGTCTTTTAGAAATTTTGGACTAATGTCTTTTTCCATGCCTGTGAAATGAAAACTAAGAAGTTGAAAATGTAACAACAAGAATGAAAAACCAAAACCAAAGAATGTTATTTAGATTAAGGTTGAAGGACACAAACTGATGCTGTCTCAGGGTCAAAGACTCGTTAAGCCAATTTCCACGAGGAATCAGGTGTGTGTATGGTTCATGTACGAGTTCATAATCCCTTTGAGTCCAGGCCTCATGGAGCATAGGATTGAAAGGAAGCAGGTCTGCCTCTGAATCAGGTATTTGTTCAAGTGTGAAATGAACCCCATCATGCATGGTAAGTTGGAACCTAGTAACAATCTGAGAAGTGTCAAAGGTCAGCCTTAGAACTATGTACCAAGTACTTTGTTCTTGGTCGGTGTGGCCATGGGTGGGATTTGTGCTAGCCATTGAGGGTTCAGGACCTTGCTCAAATTGAATTTGATTTTACCTAAATGGTGATGTGGGGAAGGTTTTTAATCAATGTTTTCAGACACCATTGTTTAAGCCAAGGTGAGAAAATAAGAAAACTTGTCTAGTGTTGAAGGGAATACAGAGAGAAAATACTGAAATTCTACTTCAACTATGGCTTGAAAGACACAAATTCTTGCAACTTCATTTATAACACTCAATGGTACTTCATTTACCAAAATATCCCTAGAAAACATGTTTTACCAAATACCCCTTATTCCCAAGAATATTCTACATCTACACTTGCTTGCTACCACTCTGTTTTCAAATTTTAGCGTAAATAATTTATATATATATATATATATATATATATATATATATATATATATATATATATATATATATATATATATATATAGATATATAAGTATGCATGTATTTAGAGAGATAGGAATGAAAATACGTTACATATGGATATCTCTCTTCATTAAATCAAGTCTGTTTAATAATTAAGGTTTCATTCAATGGTTAACATAACATTTCGTGTTATAATTATTTTATGATGGTGGAATTAGTTTTTTTTTTTTTCATTAATACAAATTCAATTATTTTATTTCCTTGTCTATTTTATTTTGTTGATTAAGTAATATTTATTAATATCGAGATGAGAGAATTTTGTTGACTGTGAATTTCTCTCCAAGTTTTTGCGTATTTTATGTGTGTATGTATAGGGTTGTATTGTATGAGAAATAATTCTTCAAGTGAGATGTCTATGTCTTAAATTAAAAAAAAAATCACCATTAATAGATTAATTAAATTTATAAATAATATTTATTTCTTATAACTTTTTAAAAACTATTAAATGTAGAATTTCACTTTAAATAAGGTAATATTTTAGCTACTTCTTTGGGTTTTTCTTCTCTTTTTGATGTAAAGATGGACCAAATACCTCTTTACAGCAACTCATAGAAAATAAAAACTTTAATTTTAATAGAAAAAAAAAGAACATTAAAAATAGGTTCCTTTAGTAATTGGCTTTTAATATGTCCATCACGAAACGCGTTTATCTTATTTATAACATTTAATATTCTTTCTTAATATTTAATTTTTGTAAAATATTGTTTTAATTTTTTTTACCATCTTTAAGTTTTGAACTAATTCCTTCCCAATTGCTATGTATGAATTTTAGACGCGCATACATGCATAAATACATCAAATTATATCACTTTTAATAAGAACTTTTGAAAAAATAAATTATTTTAACTAAAAAATAATATAGAAATATTGTTTTTTCTAACTTTCCAATAGTTTGATCACAAAACTCGTTAATCTTATTTAAGATACGGCATAAATTTTATCAAATATTACACTTTTCTAACTTTTAGAAAACAATAAACTTATTTATAAAAAAAATAAATTAATTAAGGAGGATTAAAAGAAACACTTCTTTAACCGTTTTTTCCGAACTTTTCGATAATTATAAATTACAAAATACGTTTAATTTATTTATAACATTTATTATTTTGTTTATAAATATTTAATATTGTTCTATCTTTTAATTTAATCAACTTTCTTTTTTCTAAAACCCACCATTACATCAAAAGTTTCTTTCACATATATTATAAAGTGATTCACGATGTAATATTTAGTAAAAGTTACATAGGTGTAATTTGATCTCTTCCGGAAATATTGTATTTTTCTACAAGAACTTGTATAAAAAAAAAAAAAACCTTACTTTTTATAAAAAATAATATGGAATTAAAACAAATCTCCTTTGATAATTTTTCCAAACGTTTCTTATAATCTATGGCAAAACGTATTTGTTTTAATTATAACATTTATTTTTTAGTTTTAATATTTAATATTTATGCAATTTTTTTAATTCACTCCTTTATATTGCTTTTATATATATATATATATATATATATATATATATAT
>Ga0214545_1010293_pt1 | contig 13670 bp, 9 predicted proteins | sample CNSS4metaG_FD_160064 | JGI IMG/M metagenome (GOLD analysis project Ga0214545, IMG submission 160064) | Root nodule microbial communities from cowpea collected in UCLA plant growth center, Los Angeles, California, USA - CNSS4 | ecosystem: Host-associated > Plants > Roots > Nodule | place: USA... | reverse complement strand
CTCACAACGACATTAAATCTATCATCACTTTCATAAATCTTTCCAAGTTTCTCTTGAATTGCAGCAACTTGGCCAGCATAGGGAGTCACAATACCGATGTTGAATTCATGTTTTGATGTCAGCCATGCTGCTTCAAAGAAAAGGTAGCCCTTTATTCAAATTCAGACAGCATGGATTGTAAAAGCACTGTCTTTCTATTTTCTTTTTCTGTTTCTGTCTACTTGAATCAGTGAATATACAAGTGAAAATAATAAAGTTAATCTTTTCACACTAAAGTGAATCAAATTATTAATTTTAGTTAATACTACCAGGACAAGTAGAATTTCGTAGTTAAAAACCGGTAATCAAATATAACGATGGAATAAACGATCTAAATCCTTTATTCAGAACTTCTGTCAAATAAAGAAATGCAGACTAAAATATAGCAGATGTTTTTTCTAAAAGGACGTGTTATTGCATTGCCATCTAAGGTCTAGCACCAAAGACAGAAAGAATAATAAAAAGGCAATAAAAAGATCTTAGAAATTACTGTCGAAGATATTAATAGAAGACAAACCCTTGTGCATATTTTTTAGTATTGTCATGACAACTGCGACCTCTGCTAAATTTTTGTAGCTCCTTCCTTCATCATCAAATTGTTCTTTACCTCCAACTACATTTATAAAGGAATAAGGACCAAACATTGGTCCTGGAGGTATGTCTTCCCATAATCATGTCTTTCCACATTTGGTGCATCCTGAATTTTGTTGCAATAGAAATGCGAAATTGGGAAAGAACTTATTTCTGGGTGCATCCTGTGCTGCACGTTTAGGAGAGACTTTTGGTAACCTAACGAACTCAATCTTTCAAATAAGCTCCTCCCAAAACCAGCTTCCTTAGAAACCTTGTACACAAAAATTAAGTACAAATGAAATTAGAAATAAATGATAGAAAAAAGTAATTCTCTGATAGAAACAAATAATATATGAACTGTCATCACTTAAAGCGTTGGCCAGAGAGCTACAATTGCTACATTCCTCATCCTTCCTCATCCTGTTTTCCAACATACATTCATCAGTTGTAGTACTAATTTCAAAATCAACAATCTTCAAGTAACACATAAGATAATTTCTTTAATTACATTATTAGAATTGGAGAATAAATTAATCTGGTTGTTGTGGTTAGTCTAGTCTAAAAAGCATTAAAAGATAATAGCAAAAAATAATAGTTTGTTCTGTTCTGTAACAACAAAATAGCAAACAATATGCATTTACCAAATCATGGATGAATATATGTTAGCACCAGCCTACCATTTAACACTGAATAATATTTTAAGATGTTTAATTAAGAAAATAATACCATTACATAAAATTCAGATCTAAACATTTTTCAACGATTAAGATTATACTTCCTTTCATGATGAATTAAAATGCTATTCTTAATAAATGAATTCTAACATAAACATATTTTTAAGAATAAAAACATATTCAAACCAAAAAATTAAAATTCTTGCCTCCTTGGTACATAAGATCTGCTTGAGTATCTTTAAATTAAGAATAATCTTTATGCTTAGATTAGATTCCAGACCCTGAATTTTCCTACTTCTGTAATCATTGTCAGGCACATGATAGTGGCAGAGACAAGAGGATAACATGCATGACTACCCCTCAAATAGAATCAGACATGCTAGAACTTGTGCAATTGGTGCTCCGAAATTCTTCAGATTCATTCCTCACAATGGCCAGGGGCTTCTACTACAGAGCATATTGTGATCTAGAGACCATAAACTCTCACATTCAGAAAGTGCTCTTTGAAAAAGTTATGTAAATCAGTAAAACAGAGAAAAATCCACTATTACACATTAGATTGAGGAGAATTTTAAGAAAAATACAACTATGAATTCACTTTTCTCTTCCTGCAATATTCTTGTATTTCCCTCTCTTAGCAATGTAGCAATGCGGTCATAAGTTATGATTAACTTCTTTCCTAACGTCTAAAAGAATTTTAGCTTCCATAAGTGCGCTGTCAAAAATTGGAACTCCATGATGTATCAGAGTTAACAAAAGGAAATAAAAAGCAAAGTAGATAGAAATTGTCGCGCACCTACGTCATCAACTGCGTCTTCACCTCCATGCGTCATAAGCAACGCCGAAATCGCTCCTGCGAGGAAACGAAAGCACCTTGAAGACGCATAAACAATGCATACGATTCCGAAAAGAAATTAGTGTGTAGGTGGAAGAGTCTTGTAGAATAGAAGAATGAGTGAATGAATAATTACCAGTAAAAGTTATAACCACTATACCGTACTCTTAACCAACTTTAACCTAAGAAAGAGGGATTGACTCGTCTGCTGTTCTCTGTTGGAGCATTTCTTAATTCTCTTTAACTAGACTTGAAAATGTAGTTATGTCATTGGTCCTAATTGCAAGATAGAACTTTGAAAACAATTAGTAAGTCAATACATTGTCATTTGTTCTAAACCAGAAAAATACACATAATGAAAACCACTATGTCACGTTATGTCAGTGAGAGACTGTGTATGTTGTGCATTCAATTATGCCTAGCGTGCCAACTCCAGTTGGTCTAACCTTGACTGAAGCACAACCATGGATGAAGCCTTATTCTAATGGTGTAAGAGATTTTAATATGTTGATTTAGAGCAAAGTTTAATCCTTTCAATTTTTCATTTGAGTTTTGACCCCAACGATAAATTTTGGGGGTTTTGTCCCTATAGTTTTATCTATTTAGCTACGATCCCTCTATCAGTAAGTATTAATTTGTAGATTTTCATAATGTGACTTTTAATCCTATAATTTTCTTTCTGTATTATTAAAAATCGGTTCAAGTATTTTAACTTAGTAAGATATTTGTTACTAATATAAAAGTACAAGGATTTGACCCGTGAAGAAAATAAATATATAACTAATAAAATCATAATTAGAAAGTAAAATTTATAACACGATAATCAACCCTAAGATCGAAACAAGTCTTAGACCACCTGTTTCAAAAGGGAAAAGCCTCTTGTGCAACATTAGTTACTTTAATAACTTGGCACTTTTCTGTTTAAAATATATACAGTAACGAATAATCAATTTCAAAGGAAATGCTTACTTGTTTTATCTCATTAGTTTTCAACCAATCAATGAAAACATCAGAACCATCTTTCTCAATTGACCTAAGGAATCCATCAATGCAGTCTTTTTACCTGAATATTGCATTGGGGTCATTTTCCAACCATAAGAGATCTATAAATTCAGAGGAAACCAAACCAAAAAAACTAATAAGCACATATCTCCTAAACAAGCCGATATTTATAATGAACTCAAGGCACATTATAGGGAAAAGTGAATAAGGTAGCGTCTAGCACATTGACCAGACAAGTTCTCCTTGTTCTTTTGTTTCAACCGATAAACTATGTCAGCTTTTAAACATACCATTCCAACACATATGTACCAAAAACTAGGTACAGCTACAACAACAATCTAATATAAAGAGTCATACATGATTTTTAAACCAATTACTATACAATTAAACTTTACCATTACAATTGGACGATAGTACAAAAGAAGTACTCGAAGTACATTTTAAATAATATCTAAAACAAATTACCAGGAATGAGTTTTTTTTCGTTTGATCATATAATAAATTGTGGTGGAAAGCTTCGTAGAGAACACCTTACCGAATCTGAATAACAGTATAATTGCAATTAAGTGCAGATTCTGCTTTGAATAGTTTTTAGATTTTGACCAAGACACTATCAACAAAATTGATTAGCTTCACTTGCAATATTTCAGTGACGAAGACAACATAAATAACTCATTCCTAAGTCATATTCGAAAATTCTCATTTTACTACTATACTAAAACAAAACACTTACAATTACATTAGAGAGAAAAAAAATAGATACGTACCATGATTCTGAAAGGGAAAGGCACAATCGCGAAATTGAAGCAATCATGAACCTTCGAAGCAGTTGCTAACGTGAAGGAAGCTCTAACCATCGAAGCAGTCGTCGTGAATTCGCAACACATACACCATGCATACTAAATCCTCTAAGAAACTACTGTCAAACGCACCACAAATATGGAAAACGCACCTGAAAATAAACATAACCATGTGAGTCAAACGAATGCAAGATTCAGGCCATTTAAATATAAAACATAATGTTCTCTTTGAAAAATGATAGTTTAACTCAAAAACATATAATGTATAATACAAGTGTTTCATTTGATATACATGATGAGTAAGAGTGATTGAAAGTTTTGACCGGGACAATTTAATACATGCTTATATTCAATTATTGTTATTTCTATTGTTATTTCAATCAATCCACTTCACATGATGTACTTTGAATTAATTTACTTTCTATTCTATCAAGGTACTTTAAACTAATGTTATTTAAATTATTTTTTAATATCATGTGTACTTATACCAAAATGTATTTAATTATAAAAGTATTGTTATTTAAATATCACATGTTGTTCAATCATAATAAGAACCAATATTAATAACTAATAATAATAATAATAATTAATAATGATGATGATAGTAATCCTAATAATAAAAATTATTATATAAATAATAATAATAACATCATCAATGACATTAATAATGCTAATTATGAAATTAAAACTATTGAAAAGAATGTATAGTAATAATTATTAGATCTAATTATGTTTTAAGTTTCTAATAAATTTGAAAACTTTCAATCGAGTTCCTGACCGTGAATAAATTTAATTTTTTCTGTTAATAATTGGGTGATGTGCAGGTTAAGAGAGTGACGTAGTTAGTATTTTGTTAAGCCACCTTCTTAATGGTCACCATATGTTTTATAATTTTATAATTTTTGAATTTATAATTTATAATTTTATAGATTTTTAATTTTATAATTACATAATTTTATTATTTTAATTTAAAATTATAAATTAATATTTCATGATTTGAATAAAAATTGACAATATATCATAATTTTATATTTCATAAAATCATAATTTTATAATTATACAATTTTAAATTAAAATATTAAAATATTAAAATTATAAAATATAAAAGTATGCAAATAAAAAATTTATAAAATAACAAAATGACATGTAGCATTAACTAAATAAGGTGACATCACAAAATAATAATCATATGTCAGCTACTTAACACATTTGCTACTTAGCTACCACAACACATGTACTTAATTTGAAAAAATTAATTTATTGAGTACTCAATACATAAAAAAAATTGCACTCAATTGGAAGTTTCCACATTTATCACACACTTCAAACATAATAATGACTAATTATTAATTATTACTAAACATTGGGAATAATTAATAATAACTTGTGAACAATTAATAATAATAATAATAATAATTATATAAATAACATTAATAATAATAATAGTTATTATTATTATTATAACAATATTAATAATAATGATAATAGTTATAATAATAATATTACTAATAATAATAATTATAATGATAAAAACAATTATATCTTTTATCAAAGTATAATATAACAATTTTATCTATTAAAATATTTTTTTTATTCATAGTTAAATTGTTCAGAAACTTTACTTTTAAATATTTTCATTTTCATCTCTTCCATCTTTCAAACAAACATCACTTTTTCTTTCCTTTTATACCCCTTTTGATCCATGCATCAAGTGACGCATCCTTAAATCCTTCCTTAAAAGCAAAATACTGTATCTAAAACACCGTTCTCCATAATTAATCACGTAGTTAATTATATCACAAAAAACAACACAACCCATGCACTTCACTTTGTTCTTGAGTTATATATATGCCCCCACTTTGGTGTTTGCAACAGCTACACCATTCCTTTCGATCACTATATGCCATGTCTCTCTCATGCCTCATCAATCCTCTCTGCTGCAGTTCTTCAACTTCAGGTTCCTCTCTCTTTTCTTCAAATAGAGCCATGCAAACTTTCTCTGTTTTCATGGTTTAATTTAATTTCAAGTATTCGGTGAATTGAAGCTGCTGCATTGAACAAGTATTTCTCAAGTTTTGGAATTGTAGTGGCAAACTTTCTCAAATGTGATTTTGGGTGGGTGAATTGCTGGCTGGAATTGCGATGTTTATTAGTTGCTTGGTTGATTCTTTGTTTGTTTTCATCAGCAAGAAGAGGAAAATGGTTACATGACGTTGTTGAATTATACAAAAGGGATAAATAGAAAAATGATTTTCTTTGTTTTCTATATACATACTCAAATGAAAATTGGGAAATGATATGACAAATCCCAAAGTTGTGTCTTGGTGAGGTAAGTTAGAAAGTAATATATTTATTTGAAGAATTTAAAATTGTTTATACTAACATACTTGTTATGGATAAAGTGAATTGAACGAAATTTAAATTTAAAGAATTTTAAAAGGTATTTTAAATGAATAATATAGAAAATTTGCAAATATTCTCAAAAAGCATAAGAAATTTAAAATTTCACTCATTTTTATTTCATTATATTGACGAAGGTCGAATAGAGACAAATTGGGACAAAGGTCCAATTGAGTCGGTCCAACCGAAGTTTGAGCCCAACTGACTTGGGATGATGGTTGATTTGAGTCGGTTCGGGCCGAAGGTTGAGTCTAGTCGGCATGGGTCGAAGGTCGAGTCTAATCGACACGGGCTGAAGGTCGAGTCGAGTAAGCACAACATCAGGTTGAGCCGAAGGTCGAGTTGAGTAAGCCCAACATCAGGTTGAGCCGAGTCGGCCCGAGACGACGATTCAGTTGAGTCGGCCCGTGACAAAGGTCAAGCTGAGTCAGTCTAGGCCGAAGATCTACTAAAGTCGACCTGGACAAAAGGTCAAGTCAAGTTGACTCAGGATGAAGGTTGAGCTAAGCTAGCCTAGGATGAAGGTTTAGGTGAGTTGGCTCGAATCGAAGTTTGAATCGAGTCAGCTTGTGTCGAAGGTCGAGCCGAGTCAACCCAGCTCAAAGGTCAAGCCGAGTTGACCCGATCTGAAGGTCAAACTCATTCGGTGCAGGTCGAAGGTTGTGTTGAGTTTGTCTATGCCAAAGGTCGAGCTTAGTTGGCTCGGGTCAATGGGCAAGTCGAGTCAGTTGTCGTTGAAGGTTGAGTTGGGTCATCCCACCGAATGACGAGCCAAGTTGGCTTGTGTCAAAGTTCAAACAGAGTTGCCTCCATTGAAGGTTGAGCTGAGTTGACCTAGGCTGAAGGTCAAAATTAATGATCCTAGTTAAAGGTCAAGACGAGTCAATCCAAACTAAAAGTCGAGCCTAGTCAACCGAGGTTGAATTTTCAATAGTCAACCTAGACCAAAATTCGGGATGAGTCATCCTGAAGAGAAAGTTGAACTAACCCAACTTGGACTCAAGAATAAAGTTGAATTTGACTTAAAATAAAAATTAAATTCCTTTATCCCAATAAAAAAATCAAAATCTAAAATATTATAATTACTTCAAACAAACTATGTAAGGAATAAATGAAATTCAATTATAAATAATCCATATACTATATATTTCAATTTTTTTTTAAATTATTGAAATCTTTGGCCCAAATCTAAAAATACTATATATTTCAATTTGTGCTTATAACGAGTTGCCGTGTCCATATAGTCTCTTAGGAAAATGTAAATCCAAATTAAATATTTGACTTGTTTTTCTTCTAGCTCTTTTTTTTTCAACCTTGGATAGCTCCTGTCTTATGTGGATACGAAACTCTGCGCATCTCCTCTCTCTAATTTTTATTTTCTTTTCAACAGATTCTTTGGTGACTGCATCATATGTGAGGGAGGAAAAGGAGAATAAATCCAGGGTATGGCATGCACACGCTGATATTATATATTTATAGATAGAGAGAAAGAGAGGAGAAATAAGGCTAATCTTAGAGCAACTTTAAAAGAATCACTCCTTACCCTCACCTTTGATTTTTTTTTTCAATCAAATAGTTATATTCTATTGAGTAAGTTATCTTTCCCTGTTAGATTAAAAGAAATGAAAAGTGTAGTGTAAAGGAGTTACTCACGGATTGACTATGGAAGAATTACTTTTGGAATAACTTCTGCAATTATAGGTTTCATTGCAATGCTTAATATTGAAAATAAAAAATCTTGACATTGTAACCACACTTGTAGTAGTAGACGATTTTTGAGACTTTGAGGGAATAAAATGTATGTTTTATTTGCATGCAGTGCCTTGGGGAGTCAAAAGACAGAATCAGGAAATTGTTCAACAAGGTCGAACTTTCGATTTCTTCATATGATACAACTTGGGTGGCAATGATAACCTCTCTAGCTTCTCATCAGACCCCACTTTTCCCTCAGTGCTTAAATTGGTTGTTGGCTAATCAACACTTAGATGGTTCTTGGGGTCTTCCTGATCGCCATCCATTACTGATGAATGATGCTCTCTTATCTACCTTAGCATGCATCCTTGCTCTAAAGCAATGGGGTGTCGGAGAAGATCAAATTAACAGGGGTACTTTACTCTTCTCCTAACCCTTTCTTTCTCTGTGCTGCTATATAAATCATGTTTCCTGATAATCCTCCAGGTCTTCACTTTATTCAGTCAAACATTGCCTCAATCCAGGATGAGAAGCAGCACCTTCCCATAGGATTTGGTATCAATTTTCCTTCTTTGATAGAATATTGTCGCAACCGGGATCGCGACGGGACGACGAACCAAAAAAGAAAACGGGTTTGAAAAAAGAGATTTGGAGTCGCCACCATAGTTATTCTGGAAAACTATGGAAAACCATAAAAATAAAACAAGTCTGCGAAAAAACCAGATTTTGGATCCGGGAATCGGTTACGCGTAAGGAATGTGTTAGCACCCTATCGCGCCCGCCCGAGGGCGGTACCTTTAATTAAAAATGCAAAGTTGATGTGATTTTCAAAATATTAATTTTCCCAAAAATAATGACACAAATAATACTAAAAAGAAACAAAAATATTTTTTTTTTTATTTTTGGGCCCGACAAGGATTGACCTTGGTCCTACGTATTCTCATTTAAAGTGAGAAATCAGGGTTACGTAGTTCTTTAAAAGATACTTAAAAAAAAACAATTGAGAAAATGATTTAATTTTTTGGAAGTGAACCTGACAAGGACTGGCCTTGTTCCTACGTATCTCACGGTGGAGAATCAAGGATCACGTAGTTCTAAAAAAAACTTTGTTTAAAAATGGTGATGTTTTTATATTTTGAAAATTTATATTTTTTTGGTATTTTTGAATTATTTGAAAATATGTGTCACACGACGCGAGTGGCCGGACAGACACTAAAAGAGAAAGAAAACTATTTTTGGTTTTTTTTAGAAAATAAGTGTCACACGGTGCGAGTGACCGGACAGACACAATGAAGTGAAAGAGAACGTTTTTATTTTTTTGATTTTCTATTTTCGCAATTTTTTTATAATTTTCAAATATTTTTTTAAAAAAAAAAAATAAATAAATAAAAAGGAGATAGATAAATAAAAGGATGAAATTATTTAAAAAGGATGGTGCATGAATAACTCGGGAGGTGCATGAAGTTAATCAGGTGTGTACAATAAAAATGAGAATGCAACAAGTAAATATAGAACAGGCCCAAGAAGACAATGAAGCATGCAGGGGGAGTGGGGTCAGTAATTATGGAGGTGCGCGAAGAAAGTAAACAAACTCAACAAAAATGAGATATAGGGGTGCGGGTAAGTAAAACCGGGGTGTATGAAGAAAAGTGAAACAGATCCAATTAAAATATAAAATATAAAGAAGGGGTGTAGAATTAAGAATGGGGTGCACGAAGTAAAGGAGATGTGGCATATGAGACACCTAAACCTAATTGCTCAAAGAAAGCCTCCTCTCCATCTCTCTCGACACCAAGACGCTGCCACTGGCCACCGACCATCAGCACACCACTTCCGTCTCTGCCTCGCCGCACCACCGCACGGAGCTCGCCGGCGACACCCATCGACGCCGGCGACACACCTATTTTTTTTTCTTCTCCTATGCGCGAGACCCTTTCTCCATTGCCTCGAGCCACCATGATTCCAGGAGCCGATGCCGCTGCCGCAAGTCCCACGGCCGGCGAGGCACGCCGCCGTCGACACCAGCCACCAACGGGAGCATCGCCGGCGAGAACCCAACTCCGCGAATCGTCTCCTTTCTCGTTTCTTCTCCCGCGCGCGAGATGACTGTCATAGCCTCTGTGATTCGCCACCACCGCGCCAGCCACACCGCGCCAGCCACACCGCGACTAGATTCGCAAACGTCACGTGACCATACTCTACAGTTCGAAGCTCCGACTTGCCGGCGGCATTGCTGCCGGCGATATCCTCTCTTCTCTATTTTACTGTTTCGATTGGAAGTGGTTGTTTCGCACTGCAATTGGGGATCTTTTCTTTGATTTTGCGCAGGTGAATGATAAAGATGAGGAAAAAAGATGAATCGATGGTGGAAGAGTGCGTGACGGTGAAAGTGATTTTAGAGCTGGAAATCTGTGTGAGGGTGCTAATGAAAGTATGTGACGTGAATAAAAGTGTAGACTTGGGCTTGAAGACCAAAGTAGAGATGGGTTTCGGCTTGTTTGGGTGTGGGTTGCAGGTTTGTGAAATTGAGGATGAGGTTGGTTCTGTATGCGGGGTATGTGTTACTAGTTCAACGGTGAAAGTATCGGTTGATTGGGAACAATGGTGAAGCAAAGAGGATAATGAGGTGAGGGATGAAACTGGTTTGCGTTGGGCTTTGGTTGATTACGGTGAAGCACATGTGAAGGAGAATGGAGTAGTGAAGGGGGTGGGTGGATGATGGTGAAAGGTTCTATTCAAAGTGCAGGCTGCAGGAGAAGTAATATGAAGTAATATGGAGGTGACTGGTTTCGTCGAAGGTGAATGAATGAAGGGAAATGACATCGTTAAGGACCGGAGGTACTATGAGGGTGTGAGGATGACGAGGGTGATAATGGAGGATTCAAGTAACAGTAATGTAGAAATGCACACAAGAGATTCAATGAGCCAAATAAAAGACACGCAACCATCAATATACGACCACATCCTCAAACACACAACGGCACCAGGTTCATCTTAAACATTCAAGCACTCAAGTATTCAGATGAAGTACCTACCTTGCAGCTTGCGGTCTCTATCAGTTGGTGATTTCACGTCCCACCTTCTTTTCTCCCTCCTTGGCTCGCTTGTATCTCCTCTACTCTCCAAATGTTATTCTCCCGTTTTTTTCTCTCCATTCTCTGTTCTCCACCCTATTTTTTTTTTTGGAAGTGATAAAAATCCTCCCTCTGTTTGAAAATTCTGTCTCCTTTCAACTGCTCTCTCCTGTTCTAGCATTCTTGAGCCGTGTGCTAGAGGGCGGTTGCTTCTTGCATCTCAGCCATCCTACCATTCCACACAGTGCAATTTCCATTTTTGCGTATAAAACTCACTGCAATCCAGACTTTGCACGCCTGATCCTCACCTAAATAAGGAAAAGCTAGTCTACTTAAGTCCAATCACTACAAACTCTACGACCTTTATTTCTCCTTCTTGTTTTGTCTTTTTTTTTTCTTTCCTTTAAAAAAACTGTTTGAGAACGAGAGGAAAAGTAAAAAAGAAAGAAAATAAAGGAAAATAAAAATAAATAACAAAACGAAAAAGAGAAAAATAAAATAAAACAAAGTAAAGATAAAAGTCAAAAAAAAGAAAGAAAGTAAAAACAAAATAAAAAATAAAATAAAATAAAACAAAAATAAAATAAAATATATAAATATATTCACTATCAAATTAATAGTATATTTTTTTAATTTTTTTTTTGGAGTTAATTGACTAATTTTTTGTTGTCGGACGAAATTGGGTGTTGACAAATATGCACAAAATTTGGGCATTAATCTTCCAATTGAAGCTACGATCTTGAATACAATGATCCACAAGAGAGAAATAGAACTGCAAAGGTAGAATTTTGGATGTCTTTCAAGATTTTTTTTTCCTGTCTAAGAACTATTTCTCATTTTTGAGATCCTTTACCCAACTTTTTGAGGCCAAGAATTTAGATTGTCCACAGAGGTAAACAAAGCAATTTAGAAGGGTGGAGAGCATATGTTTCAGAAGGAATGCAAGATTCACAAGATTGGAAAACAACCATGAAATATCAAAGAAAGAATGGATCTTTGTTCATTTCACCTGCTACTACAGCAGCTGTTTTTCAGCGCCTTAAGAATGCTGAATGTCTTGGTTACCTCCAATCTGTACTAGAAAATTTGGAAATGCAGGTATGTTTCCAAATTGTATTTCTCTTAATTTAAGTCTATTTACTATTTTTCGTAGGGTAATTTCTTTATTTATTTTTTTTCAAATCAGTTCCGACAATTCACCCTCTAGATATTTATGCTCGTCTCTGTATGGTTGATAGCCTTGAAAGGTTGGGTATTAATCATCATTTCAAAGAGGAAATTCATAGTGTATTGGATGATACATACAGGTAATACTCCATTTGAGGTGCATGCATCTGTTATTAACATTATGTCAGTTACTAGAGAGATAGGAAAAACAATTATATGCATGTGATGTTATGTGATGAAAATAGAGAGATACCATTCTACTCAAAGTATTTAGCATCCTTTGAAAGTTTGAAAAACACTCAAAAGCATTTGTTGAAGCATATAACTTCTCATTTAAATCCCTTGAATCCCTCTCTGTGTGTGTGTGTATATATATATATATATATATATATATATATATATATATATATATATATATATATATATATATATATATTGTGACAAAATAAACAGATTTTGGGTGCAAGGAGCGGAAGATATATTTCCCACCACCTGTGCAATGGCATTTCGTATCTTGCGTCTCAATGACTATGATGTATCTTCAGGTTTGATCATTTGTAACATTGACGCTGTTCAAAGTTTTTAGCTTTTGGATCAAGACCAAGTAAACTAATCTGTAGTCTTCGCAGATCCATTTTATCAATATTCTGAAGATAAATTTGCTGAGTCCTTGAAATGGTACTTGAAGGATGCTGGTGCTGTGATAGAGCTTTATAGGGCTTCACAAGCCATTATACATCCTGATGAATCAATTTTGGTGAGACAGAGTTATGCTTCTAAAGTTGGCCATTAGAGCTGAACAAATGTCAGAAGATTTAAGTCAGCTAATGAAAGACAAAGCTATGGAGGCCACCTTAGAAAAACTTATGAAGACGATAGTTGAGCAAAGGGATGAAATGATAATGTTAAGGAGCATGAATCAAAGGATGGAACAATTGGGCACTGATGTGAATGAGTACACGATTCAAATGTTAGATCAACCAACACCAGAATCACATCACACTGATATATTTACTGATAGATATAATGATGCTCATAGTAATATGTCTACTGATGAAATAGATAAGTAGTATTAATTTGATCGCTTGACGACAGCGTTATCAAATTTGTTATAGATAAGTATTATTTAAAAATATCAAATAAAATATCTAAAGATATATTTTTCCCAAATTATCTTTTATCATAAAGATAAAGAGAACTGCAAGGTCCAATTTTTTTGTTCCTCTCTTCTTGGTTTAGCCAAACTTCTTCACTTTTTCAAGCTTTTCTTGTCGTCTTCATGCAATACTTGGCTTGGATTTTTGTGCTTTTGATAATTTCTTATTCTTGGATTTATCTTTAAGGTGTCATGAAGCTTTAATCAATTTATTTCCACACCTCCATGAGCTCAACTTAGCTGCAGCTGCACTAACAC
>Ga0214545_1010285_pt1 | contig 13682 bp, 4 predicted proteins | sample CNSS4metaG_FD_160064 | JGI IMG/M metagenome (GOLD analysis project Ga0214545, IMG submission 160064) | Root nodule microbial communities from cowpea collected in UCLA plant growth center, Los Angeles, California, USA - CNSS4 | ecosystem: Host-associated > Plants > Roots > Nodule | place: USA... | reverse complement strand
GGTGAGTGACTCCAGTGTTTTGGGCTCTTGATAGCCTTGCTCCACCACGCTCCAGTATTCTTTTGATCTTAGTAAGTTTTCCATTAGCATGGACCAATGGTCATAATCTCCATCAAACTTTGGAATGCTAAGAAAACTATTGTCGTCAGCCATGGTTTCTCGCCTTTGGGTACGTGCTCTTTGTGGTTCAAAAAGCTTTTCTCTCTCTCTCTCTCTCTCTCTTTCTTATGCGTTCTCACTGTGTTTTCACTCAACCTTTCTTTCTCTCTCTCTTATGCGTTCTCTCTGTGTTTTCACTCAACTTTTCTCTCTCTTAAATTTTCTGTGTCAGGCCGTGTATTGGCTCTGATACCACTGATAAAACTGAAAGATGTAGTAGCTATGAAGCTTGTTTTATTCAATTGAAATAATGGCTTTATGTAGCCTGTACAAAGAAACAGAAAGGCATAAAATGCGGGGCCCATGACTAGATCATGGCTTAACAAAATCAACAAGATTCTGTTCCTAGAAACTAGGTTTATTAACAAGCTAACAATAAATTATGTGTTCCACACGCAACGACATTATTCTAACAAAATTGACCCCAATTTTATTAGATGGAATTATCATTAGATTTTAAAAATGCAATTAATGACAGATTTACCAATGGATTTTAAAAAAATAACTGCCAACAAATTTATCGACGAATTATCAAAAAATTAAATTATCGACGAATTCATTAAGAAATTAAAAAAAAATCATTATCGACATATTTGCTAGACATGACAAAAGCTAAAGTGAGAATTTTGATACCTAGTTTACTGACGAAATTTATTGACAGAAATATCTGTCGATAATAAAAAAATTGAATTATTGACAAATTTTACCAACAGATTCATAATCGACAAATATTTTGTGAGTAATTAAAATCCTAAAATATGTTTATAAAATCTGTTGATATATTTTTATTTTACTAACATGTTTTTTTAATTAATAAAATCTACCCGTACATGCTAATTTACCGATAATTTTTGTGTGTGGATAGTATGATATTGTAGTATTAAATATTAGGGTCTTGATAGCTAATGTCTTAAAGGTACTGGTTGAGAATAATTTATATGTATCGAATTTTACAAGAGTTCGTAGTTAACTATGATATTAATTAAATGAATTTTAAACTAATAATCATTAATGCAATTTTACTTTATTTAGAAAATAAAAAATGTCTATAGTTATTGTACAACTGTGTTTAATATTTTATTTGATACACACCAATAAAAAGTTAGAAAATAATAAAGTAAGGCTAAAATACTCTTTTGGTCATTTTTTTTGTCAATAATGATCAATTTGGTCCTCCATTTTTTTTTTCAATTTGGCCTTGTTTTCTTTTAAAATAATTCGATTTGGTCCTTGTCATCAATTTGGTCAAAATTGATGACAATGACCAAATTGAATCTTTTTTAATAAAACAAGGACCATAAAATAACTATATTTTAATGCCGAGAAAAATTATAATATAATTAAACATAAAAAAGTTTAAATTAACATAAAAATCAACTAAAAGTTAATGTTAAACATTTAAAAGGCTTACAAAAAAATAATTAAAATCTGAATTAAATAATAAAATAACTATACTTTAATGTTGTTAGAAATTTTAAAGAGATTTTTTTTTTGTTGCAAGAATTAAGATGGCACCTTTCAAATGTTTTAAGTCTTCACATTTAAGATTTCACTGAGAGATTCTTCAAATGTTATAGAGATATTTTTTCACGTTTTTTAGTAGAGACGTTAGAAATTCCAAAGTACTTATTTGGTGTAAGAAAAATATTGCTTAAAAATTTCAAATAATGTTTTTGTCTTTATATAAAATCTGTTATTTGAATTTATAATATAATTAAGATTTAAATACAACTTTCTTCACTAAAAAAAACTATCAAATAGTGACCTATTTTATGACTAGAAAATATGTTTAGAGACCAATTTAGCCATTTTGTAATGAGAGACTAATTTAGGGACCAATTCTTTTGGTAGCCAAAACATAGGTAGCTTTTTGTGATTTTTGTTTTTTAATTTTTGTATTTTTTTAATTTCTTTTAATTTAAAAAAGTTGTCCACTTCTCAGGTAAACATTGTGTGATATGGTAGTGTTTGTGTCACATATCAATTCAGTGTTGTCATGTGTCAAGTCTAGAGATGAGAAATAAACATGCTCTTGTGAATATTGTCAAAATTCGTTTCCGTTTTGATGGGAAATTCCCGCATAGACTAGGTATAGGTATGGGTATGGGGAATCTCTGACTTTTTCAATTGGGTATGGGGATGAGTATGGTAATATACATATCCCACGATAATACCCGTCCCCATTTAAATTATTAAAATATTCACAATTAATTAAGTAACCCTATATATATATATATTTTTTTTTTCTTCTAATTATTTGGTTTGTCATGAAACTCATTCCATCTCCGATATATTTTTCATTTTATCATAATCTTTATGTAATTATGTTAAAATGATGTATGTCAATTAAGAAATTTTTATGTCTCACATTTGAATATTTCTATTATTTTTTAATATTTTTATTTATTGTATATTTTTCTTTCACATGAGAATGTTTAATACTCTCATTTTAAGTGTTTAATAGCATAAAAATTTCATTTACTAGGTAGTATAAAAAAGGTTCTTTACTTATTATTATTATTATTATTATTATTATTATTATTATTATTATTCATTTTTGTTTCATTTGAATAATTATTTTGTTTCACTAAAACAATTTTTGTTATTTCTTAACCATTAAATATGTATGTTGATATTTGAAAAGTTTTCTTAGATCGCTAAGGTATTTTTCATCTTATCATATTCTTAATTATACATTTATTTTTCTTTGTACGATTTCTTTCAATAAGTTTTTAATATTTTTATTTGTTATTTATTTTTATCATGTAGAATACTATTTCGATATATTTTATCTAATTATTTTTTATTTTCTAACTCATTATCAATCACACTCTAATTTTTTAATTGTATAAATAACTTTTATTCACTACAATATAAAAATATAATGTAATTGTCATGAATATTTTTTTATCACCATCCAACATATATTGGAGTTTAAAAGATACAAGATCTATGTCAAAATTTTATTTTTATGTTTATTATTTGTTCTTTGCGTCATTTTGATCAAGTGATGTTTTATAACTTTTATTAGTGTATAAAAAAAAGATTCATTAGAATTTAAAAAAAAATGAAGTAAACAAAGATTTAAAATATATTTTAATTTGAATATTTTGTTTTCCTTTTATAATTTTTAAAATAGGTTTCATTAATGTTTGCAAATTTAATAAATATTTTGGTTCTCATAAAATTTTATTTGGTATTCTAATCTAAAATGTAAACAATTATTATTTATTTCAAAGTATTTGATATTGAAGAAAAAATCATCCTCCTAATATTAAATATTTGATAATATGTTTCATTTACCGTAATTTTTTATTATTTTATAAAAATTAATTAAAATTAATATTGAAGTAGTAAGAAGACAAGTACATGTATGGTAAGAAATTATACTCGTTACTCGGTGGGAATGATGATTGAACAAAAGTTTGATACCCGTTAAATTTGGGTACGTGGATGAGAATGTATGTTTTCTACGGGGATGAATATAAGTATTATGTGTCTTATATTTTGGTACATATCATCCCTATTCAAGTCATTATTAGTGCCACATGTTAGACAATATAAGTATTATGTGTCTTATATTTAATTCAGTCTCATTTTTTGTTTATTTTAAATTTTAGATTGAAATTCTTCATTATTTTTAAAATTAAAACAAATTTTTTTCATTATTTTTAAAGTTAGAAGGAAAATTCTTCATTATTTTTAAAATTACAAGGACAATTCTTCATTATTTTTAAAATTAGAAGGAAAATTTTTCATTACTTTTAAAATTAAAAGGAAAGTTCTTTAATATTTTTAAAATTAGAAGGAAATTGTTTTACTATTTTTAAAGTTAGAAGGAAATTGTTTTACTATTTTTAAAATTAGAAGGAAATTGTTTTACTATTTTTAAAATTAGAAGGAAAGTTTTTAATTATTTTTAAAATTAAAAGCAAAATTTTTCATTATTTTTAAAAATAGAAGGAAAATTCTTCGTTAATTTTACGATTAGAAGGAAAATTCTTCATCAATTTTTAATTATTCCAATAATATAGTTAGAGTTGGTTTAAAAATAATTAAGAAATATTTAATAAAAATTTGAATTTTAATAAAAATTCAAGTATAACATTTATATACAAATTAAATTTGGTCTCAATTTAGAGAAGAACAAATTTGGGATTGAATTAAACAAAATTAACAAAAATTTGAACTGAATTGAATAAAATTAACGAAAATTGAATTTGGGATTTAATTGAATATAAAAGATGTAGAACAATTTGATTGAAATGTGACATTGATAATGACTTCACATATGACATTAACACTAAATTGACACGTGACATCAGGACAATGTTGACTTCACACATGGACAACCTTTTTTAAATTAAAAAAATATTAAAAAATCATGAACTAACATATGACACACATGATTCACCTTCCGTTAATTATTCAAATGTTGTTACAAAAAAGGACCCAATTCAATAAATTTGACGAAAATTTGGACCTTATTGAAGATCCTAGAAAAAAGACGACCAAATGAAAAAATGTATACAAAAATTGGGACCAAAGTTGTATTTATATCTTTAGTTAATTAATAGAGTTAATTATTATAATTTTCAATGTAAAAATAATGAAATCAAGGATCATTAGTTATTAATTAACCGGTGTCCTAAGAGATGTTAGCATTTTTCTAAATATTATATTAATACTTAAATAATATCATTATATAATTTTTTCGTAGATAATTTTTATTTTTCATGGAGTGTTCTAGTTAACTATGATAAAATAAACATGAAAAAATATATGAATCAACATAGTATATTATATTAAATTTTGTATCTTTTATTTTTCTTTTATATTTGTATTAAATAAAAAAATCCCTTACTGAATATATAGCATAGTTGAATGCTGATAAAACTAAGAGTCTTGCAATAATCATGAAGTCCAACAAAAGAGCTCGATTGTATGATGCTGCTAGGGATAATAATGCAAGTGACAAATGACGACCTTCTTTTGTGTAATTGTGGCTCAGATTCTTCAATGTCATTTGATTATTGTTGGTGGTGATGCTCATGATCATTTTATTTGTTAGTGATTAGATCTAAATCTTCATTCCCAAAAATATTTAAAAAGTTAATGATAAAATTAAATTATTATTTTTTATAATATATAAAATTATTGATATTCTATCTCTTAATTGTGATGTTTTTGGAAAATTAAGTTTTCTTTTTTGTGTCAAGAAAAGAGGAGAACCACAGGTGCTAAGAGCAATTTTCCCCTTTTACCTATATAGTTAACATAATTTTATGAAATTACATATGCATGGATTCACTTGTATTAACATGGTGGAGAAGGTGATGCTAAAAACTCTTTATACCCCTTGGTTTTTATTTTCATTTTCACGTGTAACCATAAATCTTTTATACATAGAGAGGTTCATAATTTTATTGTTTAATACAATTATTTTCTAATTTCAACAACTTAAAAAATTTTAAAAGTTAAAATTACAAGATTAAAATATTTGTTATACTCCTTTAAATATTATATTGATTTTCCTATTGAAAATTAATTACATTTCAAAATTATATACAAATTAATTGTCTTTTGACAAGGACATACATTGGTCAATATAGTAAAAAACTATTGTATTTCATCATTGAATTACTCTAATCTTAAAATTTGTAGTATTCTTAATTTGATATGTGATTTTTATTCTATTTTCTTATGAAAAAGAAAATTAACAAAATAAATTTGTTGACAAACTCAAATTTACAGACAAATTTTATTAATAGAGTTTAGAAATTAAATTATTGACAAATATTTTTATTAGTAACGAATATGTTAGTAATATCCATCAGTAAATTAGAATTTATAGTATCCTTCGATAATATATTGGATGGTCAATTACATCGATAATTTGTGTTTCATATTATGGATAAATATTTTTGTGGATAAATTTATCATTAAAATATGTGACACATTTCTCACAAAGTTCTTAAGATTATTTTCTATATTAAGAGGAGATAGAGGAATAAGAAGATAAGAAAAAAAAGAGAAGGAGAAGGAGGTGAAAGAGAAAAAGGAGGAAAAGAAAGAGGAAAAAGAGAAGGTGCGACAATGATGGCATGGTGGCGTGACGACAATGGTGTGATGGCACGACAACAACTCATTGACAGTGAGGTTGGAGGAGGATGATGAGGATGGGTAGGAAGATGAAGACAAAGAGAAAGAGGAAAATAGAAAGAGAAAAAAGATGAGAAGTCAGAGACGGTAGCAGCAAATGATGTGACGATAATGATAGCGCAGAGGGAGGAGGAGGAAAAGGAAAAAGAGGAGCAGGAGGAGGAAAAGAGGTGAAGAAGAAAAATAAGAAGAAAAAGAAGAGGAGATAAATGAAGATTAAGAACCAATTTCAATATTTATCGATAATCAAAATTTGTTGATAATTATTGACGAATTTGAGATTATCGGTAATTATTTTTATGATTTGTCGATAAAATTTATCGATGACCATTTTAACAACGATTTTTTGATTGTCTGTAATATGATAATAAACACAAATTGACAATAAATTTTTGTATTATGGACATATTATGTTTGTCGATAATATTTTTATAATAATATTTATTAAAATTAAACATGGAGTATTTTTTAATTTACCATCAATTTAATTTCTTTTTATCAAATCAATTATATCTATTACAAACTTTTCACTTACTTTTTTTTTCTTTGGATTAAAACGATCTCACTTCTCCTTCCTTCTACCTCTTTTACATCTCCATTTCAATCTAAACAAACACCACTTAAATACATCAAAATATTATTGTCAACCTACAAATCTATATAAGAAACACAAGTATTACCATTTAATGAAAAGACAATAAATAATAGATTTATAAGTTTTTTATTTAAATATCATTTATCTTACCTATTTTTATGAAATGTGAAGGTTTGAGTTTAATTTTGATTAAGACTTTTGAACTTTAAACAAAGTTTGTGAATTTAAAGAAAGCTTTTAGAAATAATGGAGTTTGAAAATTAAGACAGCTTTCCGTTTTTGACAAAAAAATCAATGGAATTTCCTTTCAAGTTCTGTTACATATGCACTATAAATCTAAGTTGCATGGCATCTAAAAAGAGAGGGGAGGACTCACATTTTCGTCTCTTTCATATCCTTTAAGTGCCTTTCTTATTAAGTCAGATAATAATAGTTATCGGAAAATAATAGTTATTGGATTCATGTAATCGACAACACCTTTCAAAACCATATCTTATATTTTCCTACAATGTTTTTCCCATATATTTATGGACCTTAAATTCAAGATGTTTGATTATTTGTTGGAGCTATTCTACTGTTAAAGAATGTGAGAGATTTGAAAAATATAAATAAGATTGTAAAAAAAATTTACAGTGATAATTCCATCAACAAACTAGAATCAAAAAACATTTTTTTTCCTTATTTTCTGTTATTTTTTCATTCTATTAAAAACCTTCTTCTTTTCTCTGTAAACTTACTTTCAGATCAATAGTATTTTTTTTCTTTAGAGAAATTTATTGAAAGCTGTTATTAACACCCCAGGCCCACTGAACTAACAAAACTTGTACTTGCGCATGCATGTATCACGTGAGATTCAATGCTTAAGAAAATTAATAGATTTATGTAATTAATCAACGTTTATCACTCTAAGATGAAAATATGAAAATCTCTTTTCACTTATCATCATCACCAGTTCTTTGAAGGCATGGAAAACGTTATAATGTATTACTCGCTTTAGTTTGATATTCAAAAAGTCACGTGACTTAAGTCATAACATTATAGCATTTTTAAAAATAAAATTATATGATAATAAATAATTTGGTGGGTTAAATGCATTTTTCATATGTATTTTTTCATAAACTTTTATTCTCATTCATATAAAACATCATTGTTAACAAACTAAACTATAAAATATTTTTCAGTAAAATATCTTTTTCAAAGCATGTGGATATGTTATATTATAGTTCATACTCCATCTGTTATGTAGAAAAAACTGTGAAAAATATTTTATATGACTTTTATAAAGTGCTGAGAGAACTTTATAATTTAGTTTATAAATAAAACAATTTTTTATAATAGTTAGAACATGAAAAACATATTTAATCTTAATTTGGTTTGAAAACTAAAATATTGTATATGGGTTTTATTTTTAATTATCTTATTTTCAGAGATTAACGTGTAAGTTCGTATTTTTACGATTTAATCGATGATTTATACTTGAAGGAAGTATCATGAAAATTTTTTAAATTATGAAATAATAACAACATTTTGATGATGATAAAACGATAATTTATGATTTTAGTCGGTAAGATTAATCATATTTCATTGTGGTAATCAAAACATTTCATTGCACTTTTATTTTGATTCATGTTCATTTTTGTCATTTAATTTCAATTTTTACATTTAAATTTCTCTTGAGAATCACGCAATCAAAATATAATTTGAAAGTATCTTACTTGAGTCTAACTTGATACCACTTTCAATCCAAAATCTTATAGCAATGAGTTTATGGTTTTGATTCTCATATGATATTCAACTTTTTCATTTTTACTCAATGTAAGACTTAAACTTACATTGACATTAACAATCATCCCCTCAAAGATTAGTTCCTCCCACATGGTACAATGTATTTGTATAGTTCCGTCACCAAAACTAACTATAAACTTTGACACCACTAATGGGTCTATCGAGGGAAAAATTTATGGAAGAGACACAACAATGAAATTTGAGTTAAACTCACATCACTGATTGACACCAAGTCTAACAAAAAACTTTAAGGTAATGAGTTTGTAGATCTTGAACCTTATATAGTTATTTAACTTTCTCATTTCGATCCAATGTGAGACTTAGACTTGCATAATATACAATTTCAAAGTTTTTCAGCTGTATAAATTAGTCCTTCTACTTGAAAACTTCATTCCACTTCAACAAAACTTCATTTTTTTCTTTTTATATGTTCAAGGAAATAATTAAAATCTTGTTTTCTTATTCCTCAATTCAAAGAATGGAAAAGTGATTATAATTTTTTTTCATTTATCTTAAACTTCAATTGATGGTTTATTTTAATATATTTAATAGTCTCATATTACATATAAGTCAAAATAAAAGATAATTTAAATACATAAATTTTGTTTAATCCTCTAATATACTTAAGCATAAAACCTTGATAAAAAATTTCAAATTTTAAAACTGACAATATCTCCGATGTAATAATTGATTCTAACGATGTTATTTAAACAATTTTTTATAAAATGTTTAAATAATAAAAATAGCATAAATTAACCCACATCTTAAAGTATCGTAATAGATACGATTATTTTTTAATTTTAAAGATTAAAATCAGCTTAAGAAAAGTGTAAGAGCTAATTTAGTATATAAAAATAAAATAATCGTGTTATTAATTATAACAAGTTGGGTTTAAATAGTGGAATGGTTGTTATAGTTGAGATAAGAAGTGTAATGGTGGATACATTGGTTGCTAAAACCATGGGTTTTGAACTTATTATTTATATGAATAATGGTTAGAAAATGTGTGGGTGTGATGGATGGCCCAGAAATTAAAGGTGGTGGTTTCGTGTTTGGATTCCATCGGTTGGTGGAATCCCACCCACCATGCAAAGCACTATAACAATTCCCAAATTATTATTTATTTATATTTGTGTCAATCAACCTAATTCATTATTCCATTTTTCATTTATTTTACTTATATAATCTCATTGCTTCTAAGTATTATCCATTTCGTTCATGATTAATTTAAATATAACATATGCTTTCAATAATAACATGCTCTAGTTGTCGCATCTCCTTTTCCAAATTGTGGTTGAATATACTGTGATTTATTTATTCATATTCTTCCATTTGGAGAATATAAAATGCTATAGCATTTATCAATCTGTCTAAAGTCAAATCAGTGCTGACAGTTAGAGTGGATCTTATTTTACTTTATGGGTACGGATCTCACTTGTTAATATCTATACACAATATTATAATGTCAAAGCTCAAACACAAAATATGGCATGTGTTTTTGATTAGGGTTTTTTTAATCATTATTCTTAAGATAATGAAATTAAATATCAAAATATTCTTAAAAGATTACAATAGTTAAGTCATTAATATTTTTCTCAAAATTAAGCTTTAAAATAAATAATATTGTTAGAAAAAAATTAAGAGTTTAATTCTTATCTTTATATGATGCAGTTAACTAATTAAAAAATAATATATATATATATATATATATATATATATTAAAGTTGATACATTTAATTATTCTTAAAGAACTAAAATTTTTAATTTAAATCATATTAAAGTTGACTACAAGTTAAAAAAAATAGTTTTTGAAAAACTATATAGAATTCGTGTATTATAGATAGAAAAATAGTAGAGTTGAGAATTTTGACAACATTTACATATTATTTGTATAATCCACAGCCGACAAACTCATATAATAATAATAATAACAATAATAATAATAATAATAAAAATAAATTAATGTGAATATTTTGTATTCAACTTGCATTATCGCAGACTAAACGAGTTTAGTTCGCACACTACGCACAGTATACTTTAAAAATATTATTGAATTAAACATATTAAATTAAAAAGTTGATGATATTTTTTTTTATTTGGATACCATTTTGTATTTTATTATATAATTTAATATATTTAATATCCTTTGAATTTGGATTAAATTATTTTATTTTGATTAAATTTAGATTAAGTTGTAAAATCTTAAAACACCACAAGAAAATATTTTATTAATTTCTAATTTTAGGAATATAAAATAATTAGTTATTATAATAATTAATTTATATATTAATTTATAAGTTACAAATTATTGATAATTAAAATAATTTTTAAATTTGTTTCTAAATTGGTCAATATAATAAATTGATTTCTAATAAATTGATAACTAATATTGTTTACCAAAATTTTAATTACCATAAAAATTAACTTCTAAATTTGCTCAATTAGTGATTGATTTAAATGTAAATTTAGATACTATTTCTTTTTAGCTAAAACATTGATAACTAATATTAGTGGTCAATTTAAAGATCAATTTACTATATAATAATTAATTTAGAGATCAATTTAGAAATTATTTTAGTTATTAATATTTTTTAGTTTATAAATTAATATCTAAATTGATCATTATAGTTATAGTGATTAATAATTTTTTGTCACTAATAAAATATTTTTTTGAGTGAAATGTTTAAACAATATACGTTAATTACTTTGAAATATATTTTTCACAGGTACGTGGGTTGATGTAACCTGTAAATTTTGAAAGATCTACAAAACTAAAGTTTATTTAAGAAGTGTGTTATAACAATTTCTTTTCAGTATATATAAATATACGTGTGAAATGTTATGTGAACTGGTTTTTAAGAATTCAAAACAAGGTTTAACGTTATTCCTGAAAGTTTTTTATATCTTATCCTATACTTTATGAAATGGGGTGTAGAAGAGAAACATGGAAGTGGAAAGTGAAAAAAACATAGGCCATGTTAATAATAACTATGCGTTAATGTTTTAAAAGGTAACATAATCCAAACAGAACAGTGAATTTTAGAAACTGACCAATAATTGACATATGAAGAAAATAGAGAAAAGGCAAAGCATTGATCATATTATTTGAAAAAAGTAAAAACTTTACAAACTTTTGGACTGCTAATTTGTAAGGACATGATAGTAACCAAATGCAGTTGTCGGTGTTTGTTCTAAGTCATTGTTTTCAGCTAACTATTTTTTTCGTATTCAAGAAAATTGACCTGTCATTATAATTAAACACAAACACTAGTGTGATAATTGTTATCTTTTAGGCATGTTAAAGTTTATAATTTTTAAACTCTTATCCCATTATATTTTTGGAATATATTTCTTAATTGCTTTTTATACATTATAAATATTTAGGATTAAATATGTTTTGTTCCCTCAAATTTTAGTGAACTTTGAAATTAGTCTTTTTTCAAAATTTTATACTAATTTAGTCTTTAATCTTTATAAATGCATAGATTTAGTTATTCTTACCAAATTTTATTAAGTTTATTTGATATTTTAAATGCATTTTATGATAATATTTGATTTAACATTGAAGCGAAAATATGTCAAACGACGTAAACAATTCAAATATTATCATGAAATGCGCTTGAAACGTTAGATAAATTCAATAAATTTTGATTAAAATGATTAAATTCATATATTTTTAAAGATAAAAGACTAAATTGGTCAAAAATTTTGAAAATTGACTAATTCTAAATTTCACTGAAACTTGAGGGACTAAAAACATATTTAACCTAAATATTTACATATGTATAAATAATTTTGAATATTCATTTATTCAAATTATTTCATATTAAATATGTATCCCATTTTCATATTCTTTTAAAAAATGATCGATTTTTATTTATATTTTAATGATTAAAAGACATAGGAACCAATAGTATCTCTAACTCTACATAATTTTTGAATAATTTTCTAGAATATCAAAGGATTTGAGTTCAGGGAAGATAAATTGTTATGTAAGTATGAATGTGTGTTTTACAACTTGATTTTGGGTCATTTTGAGCACTTGAAGAAAATTTGGTCATAAATGGTTTTGGACTGAAATAAAAGAATGATGTATTAGATGCTTAACCTGTATACAGAAATAACAAAGAAACAATGGGAATATAATTATGAAACTTTTAAATATTAGATTCTCTTTTAAAAAAAACACTTCACACAAATAAAACAACCTCCGACAGTGCTGACCCAAATCATTAAAAAAAAAAAATCTATTTAGACATATATTCTATTTTGGTTCTACTCCTTTCCAAATTATTACAAATAAACATATTTATACATTGGGCAGATTTCACATTCTATATAAGTAGTACACAACAATAGATTTGTACCACAAAGATTTTTCAAGTTTAAATTATTCATGCAAAGAATAATTTCCAATGAGTGTATAAGAGATAGTTTTTTTTTTCGGTATTACTTATTTCTTATAGTTTCAAAATCAATTCAATGAATAGTTGCTTACGAGTTAAATTTATGGTGTTGTATTGGATTGATTTATGGATTTTATACAAATACTTATTTTTCTATATAATTCGCTCAATAAATCCAAAAATCTTTCATCAAGTCTCAAAATTTGTTAACAATTTTTTATTTGGTGATGAAACGAGTTTATATGAAAGGATTCCGCTGAACAAATTTTATTTCGCTCGCCAAAATCACTTCAATGAAAAATTCAAAATTTCGTTATGTATGAAAATAAAATAGTATGTTTTCTGACCACATTTTGCTCCACAAACTTTTATTTCACAGTCCATATTTCAAAAAGAAAAACTGAAAATTTTGTTATTTGATTAGTTATAGATTTTAAATAACTTTAATATGTATCAAATTCGAACTAGTAACTAATCCCAACATTGAAATATTAAAAAGAGTAAGATAAGCAAAAAATCTCAAATATCCTTGATCATGAGACATATAATTATCACTATAAATAAGAACGAGAATG
>Ga0214545_1010283_pt1 | contig 13689 bp, 12 predicted proteins | sample CNSS4metaG_FD_160064 | JGI IMG/M metagenome (GOLD analysis project Ga0214545, IMG submission 160064) | Root nodule microbial communities from cowpea collected in UCLA plant growth center, Los Angeles, California, USA - CNSS4 | ecosystem: Host-associated > Plants > Roots > Nodule | place: USA... | reverse complement strand
TATATATATATATATATATATGTTTGTAATCATTCCATGTGTGCAAAAATGGGTCTGAAATTATTTTGTGTTATGAAACGGAATACAGAATTCGTTTCATCTTTTTCAGAAAGGAATTACAAAAGCCGTTTCTGGCATTTTATGTGAAACGGAATACAGAAGCCGTTTCATGTTTTTTCTGAAACGGATTACAGATGCCGTTTCGTGTATTGTTAATGTGAAACGGATTACAGAATCCGTTTCAGGTTTTTTTCTAAACGGATTCTGAAAGCCGTTTTGTATTTATTGTATTTTTATATGAAACGAATTACGTAATCCGTTTCTACACTTTCAGAAACGGAATCTGAACTCTGTTTTGTAAATTTTTGTTGTTATTTCGAACCATGACCAAAATCCGTGGAATCCCCTTCGTAACACAAGAAACAATCACCTTCATCGATACGTCCATGGAGCGAGAGTCATGACCGAATGGGAGTGGATGGTCTGGCGAAGGAATAAGTGAGCCAGACACGTACCATCTTGATTGCATGACGGCACTCCACCCATGCAGTGATGAGTTTGCCACTCTTGAGGTCAATGTCGCGGGAGAAGACTTCGATGGACGTCGAAGGAGGAGGCGTTGTTGACGTCGAGGGGAAGAGGAAGAAGAAAAGTGGTGGGGGAGAGTGACAAGGCATTGCAAAAGAGAGGTTCTTGAAATATGGTGTTGCTTTTTGAAAAAGTTGCAGGTTTAATATGGTAGTGGTACTTTGTTTTGGAGCTGTGGGTTCTTGAAAGGTAACAGTGATGAAAGATAAAATGGTGTGTGTGGGATTAAAATCACAAGTGTAAAAAGTTTAGATTCAATTCAATTATGACATTTTTTTGGACTTAATTTTTTTTTCTTTTAATTCAATTAAAGCTTCGAGAAAATATTTGTTAAAATTAAAAATGATAAAGTCCTATTTATATCAAATGTTTCTAAAAAATATTTAATCGATTGAAAAAAGTTTGTTTCAGAATTTGATTGTACAATTTAATATAAAAATTAAGAAAACTCATTTCAAATAATGCAAAAATAATTATTATGATTAGAACGTCTTAAATATTAATCTATTTTTTTTTACTTACCCAATTCAGTTTGTATTACCGGAAAAGAGCGACGAATTAATGATGTAAGTATAAAACAAAAGTTGCACTTTCTTTCCAAAAAAATAGAAGTCTCACTGACTCCACTTTTCCAACTTTTTTGACTAAAGTGACGAGAAAGATAAATGCGTGCCATCTACATTAATTTTTTTCTCCGCCTTCAATCTTTTTCCCTTCAATATTTTTCCAGTTCAATCAAACACAATAAAAGATATATTTATTAGCTTGTTTTCTGAGCTAACAAATATTTTAAACAAGAATAAATCAGTGGTAACTATTCCATTCTTCTAAGAAAACAGAAGCCATGAAAGAAAAGCTTACCTGTCCAATAGCTTCCCACAAAGAAGCATTGAAAGAAGCAGCGGTGGTGATGACTTGAGGGAAGCTGGTGGCGGCGGGGAACTGGCCGCCAAACTTGGTTCTGGGGCCGACATTTGAGACCCCATGCAGTGCCTCTGACCACTAGTCAAAGCCTTTGATTTCAAGCCGTGGAACTGCCGCCGCATTGTTCACCAGCAAGCTCACTTTTTCTTCCACCATAAACCTTCCAATGAGGTCCTTCACCCTTTCCGCTGTTGCCACCGTCGCCTTGCAAAAAGGGTAAGCCCCTTGTGGCAGCGTTCTTTGGGTCACATGCAAAAGGCTCGCGTGCCTCGTCACCCAATAGTGCTCCGGTTCTGTCAAATTGAACACAACTTCCTACGTTGAAACTATTAGTGTAAAAGAAATCCAAAAGATAGAAACGGATGTCAGCATCCGTGGTACACCAAAAATGAAAAAAAAAAGGAAACGGATTTCGGTATCAGTGATACATGAAAACCAAAAATAATAACGAAACGGATGTCGACATCCGTTTCACAAATTCCTGAAACGGATTTCGACATCCATTTCAAAAAATATCAAAAAAAAAAATATTGAAACAAATGCTGAAATCCGTTTCACAAATTCTTGAAGCGGATTTTGAATTCCGTTTCACGGAAAAACCAAAAAAATAACGAAACGGACATCCGTTTCACAAATTCCTAAAACGGATTTCGACACCCGTTTCACAAAGAAAAAGAAAAAGAAAATTATAGAAATGGTAGTCGACATTTGTTTCACAATTTAACAAAATGTATCTCGACATATGTTTCACACTTCACATAACATAAAATATTATGGAAGAAAGGAGAGAAGAAAACGAAGTCAACAAAACGACGAAATATTTTGGGGGTGTAGCATTTTCAGATATAAAAAGAACACTATGGGCGACGCAGTAAATTTAGATTTCAATGCTTTTAATCACCAAAATAGGTAAAACTTAAATAGGGTCAAAATGGTCTTTTTTTGGGGTACAGAAGAAGTCTTGGAGGTGCAGTGAGAAGCCCCCGTTATACAATGTGCCCCCGTTGCAATAGTCTGCACCACATTGGCCCAAGGAAAGAATGATGGTCCAAAGGAGAGGGAGCTTCTCCTTACACCTCCAATAGATTCTCATGTACTTCCAAGAATATATTATAACTCCAAAGTTGCCTCACAGTAAATATTGCCCCGCAGTAAATATTGTTAACAACCAAATTTCGACAAATTTCTCTTCCAACTTGAGGTGTCATCTTTTAATTGGTTTAGAAATATAAAAAAATGAAAAAATGAAAGATGGGAGACCATTTAAAAGATGACACATCAAGTTGTAAGAGAAAGTTGTCAAAATTTAGTTGTTAAAAAATCATTTTCCATATTGAAAACAACTCTCTCAACTCACATCCCCCATCTTTAATCTATCTTCTCCTGTCACACTCACGCTTCAACCTAACTATCTCCATTCTTATAAGAAATCAGAAATCTTATTTCTTCCAAGACTCCCTCACACGTCCCCTCTAGATTCTTTTCTCCATACCCCTCCATTAGGCACCTATCCACTTTTCTTTTATCCATTCATCATGACCATGACAACTCATGGATCTTCATATTGAACACCGAAAACAAACCAGAGGGGAGGGGTGGGTTTTGATCTCGACACCATCTCCAGGGGATCATGGAGACCCATTCTTCTACCTCCAAACCAACGCACCATTATTCATCACAAGAGAATCCAATTTCACTTAGATCTTCCTCCTTTCATCCATTCCAAACCACCAATTAAATAACAAACCACTATCCTCGACACCTCCATAGACCACCACCTTCATCTCCATTCTAGAAATACTGTCGATATGTTGTTGCATCATCCATCTTCCACCTCAATCTTCAACCCATTCATCATCTTTTCATTCTCCAAATACACATTAATAAATTCTATCACATAACCTTAACCTACACATTTATCACCTTAATCACCACCATTATCAACACCTAGACCATCACCACCTTCCTCTTCATTCTAGAAATACCAAAAAATCACCAATCCTTATCTCACCTCCACTATCAAACTTCCACTAGTCGATCAACAAAATGAAAGAGAAAAATAAGAAACAGAGGGACAAATCGGAATCCTTCCATTTGTCCAAACCGTGGGACTCCTATGCTCATGGCTGGCATGGAGATAAGGTGGTAGCTTGGCAATGGTGACAGAGCTTCTGATCACGGCGGTGCGCAGTGGCGACAGTGTGTCGTACGATGAAGGTGGTGAAGAACCTCCATTGCGCACCTATGGAGAAGAAAAAGAACAAGAAAGGTTGAACGCCTCTCGTTGTTGCCGACGACGACTCCAGAATTAGAGTATGAATCGTGAAAAAATTTGCTTTTGTGGATGCATTGCAGATGTCGACATTCGCTTCATATTTTTCAGTTGTGGCGTCGCAGGTGGGAATGCCTCACGATGGCTTGGTCATCGTCACAGTGGTTTCGCAGTGGAGGTGGCGCTGATCTCTCTCACAGAGGTGACTGCCATGGTGGTCACGTTTTGGTGTGAAGGGTTTCGCGTTCTGCCATGGTCGTCGCAGTAGAGGTGGGTGGTTCTCCAGTGAGGCAGAAACCTCAATGGTGGTGAGGCCTGTGGTGGATGACACGATGTTTGGTGTTGAGAGAGAAGTTAGATTGGTGGAGAGAGTGGTGGTAGAGGCAAGCTTGGGTGGGTTGTGGTGGTGGAGGTTCAGGGAGGATTTGGAGAGTTTGGTGGTAATGATGGAGGCAAAGAAAGAGCAATTGATGGATGTGAGAGTGACTGACTTTATATGTTATTATGATGTGATGTCCACGAGCAACTTTTTATAATTAATACCAGTAGATGATGCAACACAACATGTTTCAAAATGCAAAATATCTCATTACTAACGTGGAAGATGGCAAATTTGAAATCCTAAGAAAAACAAGACTTATCAATTTAGACCTAGTACATGAAATCAATGACAGAATTACCTCTTATGCATAATATTTGAAACAACCCTCCACCCCAAAAATGATGTGAATCAATTTATGCATGAATTAACTAAAACATGTGACAATGATTCTTCTTCAATCAATGCTACAGAGTTAGCATAAGGTTTAATTAATATGATGTTGTGGACGTGCATGTGTAGTTATTGTCGGGGAAAATCAGGTTCAGTTGGGGATGAAATAAGCATAAGCAATAGAGAGGATGTGGGCATAGTGGACCCAAATGTTGTAGCTCAAACATATTGGCTCAATCGTGAAATATTTGCAGGTATATTATATGGAAATTAAGGAAACGAATGTCGACATCCGTTTCACAATTTTTTGAAACGGATGTCGACATCCGTAATACAAAAAAAGCAAAAAAAAATTAACGAAACGAATGTCGACATCCGTTTCACATTTTTCCTTAAACGGATGTCGACATCCGCAATACAAAAAAAAACAAAAAAAATTAACGAAATGGATGTCGACATCCATTTCGCATTTTTCTCAAGTGGATTTCGACATCTGTTTCACAGAAAAAACCAAAAGAAATAACGAAATGGATGTCGACATCCCTTTCACAAATTCATCGGTCGAGGATGAACTTGGATGCCTTTGGAACGAATTTCGGTCGGGGACGACGTGACCAAATTTGGGCCAAGGTCGACTTGACAAAATTTCAGTCAAGCTCAACTTGACTCGATTCAACTGAATTTCGGCCAGGGCCGATTTTGCCTAATACGGCCAAATTTTGGCTAGAGCCGACTTGGCCAAATATGGCCACATTTGGGCCAGGGCCTGATCAGTCAAATTTCGGTCAAGGTTGACTCCACTAAATTTATCGGTCAGGACCGACTTGACTGAACATGGCCAATTTTCGATCACAGCCGACTGAGTTGAATATAGTCAAATTTCGTTTAGAACTTACTCGACAGATTACGGCTAAATTTGGGCTAGTGCTGACTCGACCAAATTTTGGTCATGACCAACTCGACTGAATTTGACCCAGTTTAGGTCAAGACTGACTCGCCTAAATATGACCAAATTTCGGTCGCAATCGACTCTGCCGAATACAGCCAAATTCAGGCCAGGGTCAACTCGGACAAATTTTGGTCGAGGCCAACACGACCGAATTTTGACCAGAGCCGACTCGACTGAATTCGATTGAATTTTGGTCATGGCCGACTCAGTTGAATACGGCCAAATTTCGATCGTGACCGACTCATTTGAATACGGCCAAATTGCATTCTAGGTTGTCTCAGCCGAATACGACCAAATTTGGGCCAGGGCCGACTCGGCCAAATCTCAATCGGGGCCAACTCGATTGTCTCGACCGAATATGGTCAAATTTCGTCTGGGTCGACTAAGCCCAATGCAGTCAAATTTGGGTCGGGGTGAACTCAAGCGAATACTTCCAAATTTTGTCAAGGACCAGCTGGGCCAAATTCGATTGGGACCGACTTGACAGAATTTGGCCTAATTCAGCCAACTTTTGTATAGGGTCACGTCAACTCAATCAAATACGACTAAATTTGGGCTAGTCCATCTCAACCTTTAGCCTAACCTAACATAAAATATAAACTGAAAATTTGGATTGGATATTTTGGATTATCCATTTTGAAAATCTAAACTTGGAGTATGGATATACAATCCATAAAATATATAAAATGTAGATCAGATTGATATCCAAATCCAATAAAATGGATTGAATTTTTAATAAAATGAATATTAAATGGATTGGATTATAGCAAAAATGGATTGGATCACGAAAATTAGATTTTTTGCCCATCCTTAGTTTAACTTTTCAGATCATTCTCTGATTTCTTCCGCTCCTTTAAGAGTTCAATAAATATAAATTATTGTTGTTATCCTCATAATTTTTATTTTTATATCTTAAATAAACATTAATTATTAATTTTACCCTCATATTTTATTCTTTAAATTTTATATGTATTTAATATCTTTTTATTAATATATTTTTTTTACAAAAGTATAATTTAAATTTGTTAGTACAAATTTAAGGATACATTAAAAATTCTTTTATTAAACTTCTAAAATTTTCAATTAAATTGTAAGTCTTAAAGTTTATGAATTTAAATTTCAAGGTTTAGTGTTTACACACGTCGCACGTCGCACGTCTCTCATGTCTCTCTCGTCACACGTCTCACGTCTCTCACATCTCACGTCCCACGTCTCACGTTCTGTCTCATGTTTTATGTCTCACGTCTCACGTCTCACGTCCCACGTTCAATGTTTCACGTCCAACGTCTCACGTCTTACGTCTCACGTTCCACGTCTCACGTATCTCGTCTCTCGTCGCACGTTTCACGTCTCACGTTCCATGTTTCATGTTTCATGTCTCACGTCGTCCCACGTCTCACGTGTCACATCTCATGTCTCACGTCGTCCCACGTGTCACATCTCACGTCTCACATGTCTCGTACCACGTCGTCTCAAGTCTCACGTCTCACGACTCACGTATCACGTCTTACGTCTCAAGTCACCACGTCCCACGTCGTCTCATGTCTCACGTTCAACGTTCCACGTCCCTCGTCTCACGTTCCACGTTTTTCGTCTGACGTCTCACGTCTCACATCCCACGATCCACGTTCCACGTCCCACGACCTATGTTTCACGTTCCACGTCTCACCTCTCATGTTTCACGTCTCACATCTTTTGTCTCACATCTCTCGTTTCGTGTATCACGTCTCTTGTCCCACATCCCACGTCTCACGTTTCATGTCTCACGTCCTCGTCTCACGTCATGTAGCACGTCCCACGTTTCACATCACACGTCCTACATCCCATGTCCCACGTCCCACGTCTCACGTCTCAGTACCACGTCTCACGTCTCACGTCCCACGTCTCACGTCTTTTGTCTCACATCTCACGTCTCACGTCTCTCGTCTCAAGTCTCACGTCTCATGTCGCACGTCCCACGTTTCACGTCTCACGTTCCATGTTTCACGTCTTACGTCTCACGTTTCATATCTCACATCCCACGTCGTCTCATGTCTTATGTCCCACGTCGTCTCATATTTCACGTCACACGTCTTACGTTCTACATCTCACGTCCTACGTCTCACGTTTAACGTCTCACGTTTTACGTCCCACGTCTCACGTCCCATGTCTCACGTCCCATGTCTCACGTCTCACGTCTCACGTCTCACGTCTCACGTCTCACGTCTCATGTCTCTCGTCGCACGTCCCACGTCTCACCTTCCACGTCCCATGTAACACATCTCACGTCCCACGTTACACGTCTCACATTATTGCACTGAAATACTTGATTCTTTCATAAAATAATGGTGTTTTGGTTTACTGGTTGCAGTATAGCTAAGGTTCTTCTTTGTTGTTTATCCTTCTCCAAGTTTCTTATTGATGGAAAGAAAAGAAAGGACATTATTTTACCGGAAATAGGAAAGCTAACCTTATGTAACAACAATAATTTGAAACTTTTGTAGATGTCTACTATCGTTACATGGATGATTTTAGAAAAGTGTTTAGATGTTGGCAGACAATATTTTTTTATTGGTTTTCTGTTCTGACATTCAATATGCGAAGAGATGTGTCACAAAATTCTAACCAAGGGTGGGCAAAAAATCCATTTTTTATAATCCAATCTATTTTTTCTATGATCCAATCCATTAAATATCTATTTTGTTAAAAATTCAATCCATTTAAAATCCATTTTCTTGGATATGGATTTCAAATTGATATATATTTTATGAATTGGATATTCATTCTCTAAATCTAGATTTTCAAAAAGGATAATCCAAAATATTCAATCCAAATTTTCAGTTTATATTTTTGGTTAGGTTAGGCTAAAAGTTGAGGCCGACTAGTCCAAATTTAGTCGTATTTGATTGAATTGGCAAGACCCTATACAAAATTTGGCTGAATTCTGTCAAGTCGGTCTCGATTGAAATTCGGCCTAGCTAGTCGTGGACAAAATTTGGAAGTATTCAGTTGAGTTCACCTCGACCCAAATTTGACTGCATTGGCCTGAGTCGACCTAGACAAAATTTGACCGTATTCGGCCGAGACAACCGCGACCAAAATTTGGTTGTATTCAGCCTAGTTGGCTCTAGTCAAAATTTGGTCGAATTCAATCGAGTTTGCCCCAATTGAGATTTGGCCGAGTCGGCCCTAGCCCAAATTTGGTCATATTTGGCTAAGACAGCCTAGGGTGAAATTTGACCGTATTTAAATGAGTCGATCACGATCGAAATTTGGCCGTATTCAACTGAGCCCACGACCAAAATTCGGTCAAATTCAGTCGAGTCGGCTCCAGTCAAAATTCGGTCATGTTGGCCTCGAGCAAAATTTGACCGAGTTGGTCTTGGCCTGAATTTGGTCGTATTCGGCAGAGTTGATCCCGACCGAAATTTTGTCATGTTTAGGCGAGTTGGTCCTAACCTAAATTTGGCCAAATTCAGTCGAGTTGGTCATGATCAAAATTTGATCAAGTCGACACTTGCCCAAATTTACACATATTCGGTCGACTAAGTCTGAAATGAAATTTGACTATATTCAACTTAGTCGATTGTGATCGAAAATTGGTCATATTCAGTCAAGTCGGTCCCGGCTGACGAATTTAGTGGAGTCAACTCTGACCAAAATTTGACTGATCAGGACTTGACCCAAATGTGGTCATATTTGGCAAAGTTGGCTATGGCCAAAATTTGGTCGTATTAGGCAAAATCGGTCCTGGCCAAAATTCAGTGAATTCCAGTCAGGTCGATCTCGACTGAAATTTTGTCGAGTCGACCTTAGCCCAAATTTGGTCACGTCGTCCCCGACCGAAATTCGTTCGAAAGTCATCCAAGTTCATCCCATGCTGAAATTTGGCCTCATTGGCCTCGACAAAAAATCTGTCAAATTCTATGGTGTCAGCTCTATCGAAAATCTAATCCACATCCATTTTGGATTCAAATAATGGATGTGAATCCAAATTTGTGTCCATAGGGTTGACACCAAAGAATTTGACAGATTTGGTCGAATACTTCCAAATTTTGTCCAGGACCAATTGGGTCAAATCTCGATCAGGACCGACTTGACAGAATTTGGCCTAATTCGGCCAAATTTTGTACAGGGTCACGCCAACTCAATCAAATACGACTAAATTTTGGCTAGTCCGTCTCAACCTTTAGCCTAACCTAACAAAAAATATAAAGTGAAAATTTGGATTGGAATTTTGGATTATCCATTTTGAAAATCTAGATTTCGAAAAAGGATATCCAATCCATAAAATATGTAAATTGTAGATTAGATTGATATCCAGATCCACTAAAATGGATTTTAAATGGATTGGTTTTTTAATAAAATAGATATTAAATGGATTGTATCATAAAGAAAATGGACTGGATCATAAAAATTGAATTTTTTGCCCACCTTTAGGACCAGTGCGACCTTGAAGCACAAGCAGGGACCATACATTACAGGACCAGAGTTCAGAAAGCATTGTGGAAGAAACAGAGAGAAGAAACGAAACGTGTGCTTGGGGATGCAGGTCTGCACAAATAAAATGAAAGCAAAAAAGAAAGCATTGTTGGCCGCAGTAAATACCATTTACATTGCTTTTGTAAGACCCAGGAAAATTAAATAAATAAATAAATATTTATTTAATAAATGCGATGGCGGAAGTACCTAAGTTAATTAATGTGGAGAGAGAAAACAAGGAATAGTACTAGCTCAAGTTTTTTAGAGTACTTGACTATTATAAAGAGACTTGGGTTCAAGTCCTATGGTTGCTATTAGTGTGTGAATTTAGTTGTTTTATTGTTTTAATGGCTTAAATACCTTTTTGGTCCTCATTTTCGTAGTGTTTGTTGCGGATGGTCCTCATTTTGACAGAATGTTTAAAATGGTCCTCATTTTTACCGAATGTTTAGAATGGTCCTCATTTTCGCAATTCGTATTTTATTTGGTCCTTTTTTGTAACGTCGTTTAAATCATTAACGGAACATTGTACATGTGGCACGGTTTGTATTAGGGTGTGTTACGTGTACTGTACAAGTGTGGTAATTAGATATTTGAGGATAAATAAGTGAGCTAGGATTTTGGTAAGGAATGTTTGGGCAGTTGATGAGTTTTGGCAATCTTGTTCCTCCATTCTCAATTGGTGTTGTTGCAATCTTCTTCTTCCTGCAATCCCATTATATAGGTATGTTACAGTCTCAATCTTCTTCCTTTACCTCTGGTTGTAATCGTTGGAGGCAATCGTGTTGTATCATTTCGTGCACTGTTGGTGGTTCAACGAGAAATGGATTAACCCTGATTTGTAGCTACATAGAGATGGCAGCTTTGAGGATGGCAAGAACTCCAAAGAATATTGGTAGAAAATTTTGGGTACAATCTGTTTTTATTTTTGTGTTAATAATAAATTGATTTTAATTTTTGGTTTATTGATTTACAGAGTGGTGGTTCCAATAATGTGGGCTGCAACTTGTTCAAATGGTGGTGTTGATGAAAAGGATGTCATCATCATGACACAAATGAGGCAGATTAATGATTTGGAGAAGTCATTCAAGGTTGTTGAGAAGAGGCTGAAATTAGTAATAGGGTTCACTTGTGTTGTTATTGTATTATTCGTACTGTTATTGTGTGTAATCTTTTAAAGTCCAATTTGTTTTCTACTATTGTTAAATGAAGAAATGAATTAGTTTGATTATGTTCATATTAGTCCCAACATGTTCAAAATCACATCTTAATCTGAGCATTGAAGTAAGTGATATTGATCTAAGCTTGGAAAAAATTAAATTGATCTAAGTCTGGAAGAAGTTAAATTCATAACATTAATTCATCCTCATCAAAATGCACTATATCAATGTTTGGCAAAAGTGAAATTGAACGAAGTTTAAGAAAAGTCAAAATGCAGTACATCAATAATGAATTTTACATTAGAAATTCCAAAAAATAATTAAGACGTTTGTAGCTGCTATCATGGCCTCCTCCTAATCTGTAATTTCATCCTAAACTGTTGAGATGGTTCTTCTGGTGTTGGTAGTGGTGTTGCTTGACTCTCCATTTCATTGCTTGGTGGTTGAGTTGTTTGAGTTTCAGCAGTTGGTGCATTCTCAGCAGTTTGGACATCTGGTGCAGTCTCAACAGGTGTTGCAGTCTACTCATCCACAGACTTATCTGGGCAATTGTTCCTGTTATGTCTAATCTGACGGCATATGCTACATTTTTTTCTATGACCTCCTTTGCCGATTTGTGTGTTATCCTTTCTCAACTCCCACTCTTCCAACCTTCTTTTTTTCTTGGATCTTCCTGGTAAGATCCTCTTATGTGGTGGATGGACGTCAAGGTAGGGAGTTCTTTCCCATAAGACTTCACCATTGACCGGAAAAGGAAGAAGATTGGGACTGTAACATACCTATATAATGGGATTGCAGAAAGAAGAAGATTGCAGCAACACCAAATGGGAATGGAGGAACAAAATTGCCAAAATTCACCAATTGTCCAAACATTCCTTACCAAAACCCTAGCTCACTTATTTATCCTCAAATATCTAATTACCACATCTGTACAGTACACGTAACACATCCTAATACAAACCGTGCCACCTGTACGATGCTCCATTAATGATTTAAACGGTGTTACAAAAAAGAACCAAATAAAACACGAATTGCGAAAATGAGGACCATTTTAAACATTCGGTGAAAATGATGACCATTTAAAACATTCTGTCAAAATGAGGACCATCCGCAACAAACACTACGAAAATGAGGACCAAAATGGTATTTAAGCCTATTTTAATAATATGCGGGACCAAAATGGTATTTAAACCTATTTTAATAAATGGTATTTGAGTAAGATGAATAATTAAATACGACTATTTAATGTTATCATATTTTATTAAATTAGTGATATCCAACAAGGATGTTACAGCTTTCACCCACCTACCAGGTAAAAATTTATAAAGGTCAAAATGGTAATTATTGGAGGTACAGGAGAAGACTTGGAGGTGCAGCGAGAAGGCCCCAAAGGAGATGATGCATTGTTGTTCAAAGAAGGTCACTCATTTCTCAAGCCCAAAGAGAACACACTCTACTAGCCCAAGAAGAAGGAAGCATTTTAGGCCTATAGAAATCATCTGCTCCTAACAAATATAATTTGTTTCTTTATTTTAAGTGATTATTCTATTCTTTGTAACAAGAACTTGTTCTTATTAACTCTTTGGTTCGATAATTTATATATAATTTAAGTGACACAATAAAAGTTTTTTCTATTCTTTTATTAACTGATTATGTTTAGGATTCCATTCAACCCTGGGAACTAATCTTTGGCTTCTTTTATAAATATTTTGGATTTGCTCAAAATGATCAAATTATAGGCTTCTTTCTACATCTCCAAACACTTATCCAGTACTTCAAAAAAAATTTTAAATTTCCACTTCGCCCCTCAGGTAAAATTAACTACTTTTTTCTCTTTAACTCATACACTCCAAGTTTTTTTCCAATGGATGTCGACATCTAATAGCTTGTTTTGTTTAATGGATATCAACATCCGATACTTTACTTTTCTTTAAACAAAAATGTATTGTTATAAATGTCAACATCCAGTATCTATTTTTTTTTCATTTACGGATGTCAACAACTGATTAACAAAGTTCTATATACCAGATGATATCCAATATAAATTTAGGTATACAAATTTTTTCTTTGTTTTTTAATTTACTTTTATTTTTTGTTATGAAATGTATTAATATTTTATTTTATTTCTAAAATATAATAAATAAATTAAAAAATTAAAATATAAAATAATTTTAAAAACATTAACAGCAGAAAAACAAAAAATAAATAATAAATAAATTAAAGAATAAAATTATATATATATTTATTTTATTTCTTTTATTAAAATATTATTTTTTTTCTAATTTTATTTATTTCAAAATATTATTTACTTTAGTATATTATATAAAAACAAAATTAAATATAATATATATATATATATATATATTAATTAATATTTTATTTTACTTTTATAATATATATCAAACAATTAACAAATTAAAAAAATAAATAAATTTTAAAAAAATTGAAAGTAAATAAGAAAAAGTAAATTAAAGAATAAAAAGTAAATGAAAAAAAGAAAAAAAAAAATATATATATATATATATATATATTATCTTTTACTTTTTATATTTCTTTTGTTAAAATATTAATTTTTTTTAATTTAATTTATTTCAAAATATTATTTATTTTTTATATATCATTA
>Ga0214545_1010280_pt1 | contig 13692 bp, 5 predicted proteins | sample CNSS4metaG_FD_160064 | JGI IMG/M metagenome (GOLD analysis project Ga0214545, IMG submission 160064) | Root nodule microbial communities from cowpea collected in UCLA plant growth center, Los Angeles, California, USA - CNSS4 | ecosystem: Host-associated > Plants > Roots > Nodule | place: USA... | reverse complement strand
TTTAAGTTTGGTCTTCAACTCCATTCTTCCTTTCAGTGTACATCGTAGAATTCCCAGGTAGCAATAAAACCAGATCTATGTCACTGCATCCTAACACTCCCTTTGACAAGATACCACTGATAGAAAATACTAGAAGTTAGAAAAGCATGTGATACTCACCTTTCATCACCACCCCCAAGCCCAAATGTAACAAAGTCAGAAAAATTTAAAAATATGAAACTAGCAGTAAAATTGAAATACTTGGTATAGTTTGTGAATATAAGTTTCAATGACCCTCCTCTGGAAGGTGTGAACACTTGATCAAATAAACCCATTGGCGAGGGGAAAATGCGTTATTACATATTTATATTACGGATTATATAACTTGTAATATAAATTTGCATTACAAATTATATAATTCAGAATATAATTTGTATTTTAAATTTAAATTATATATTTATAATTTGAAATGTAAATTTATATTGTAAATTGTATAATTTAAAATATAATTTGGATTGTTGTATTATGTATTATATAATTTAAAATATAATTTGTTTTTTAGATTATTTTTAAAATTTATATTATGGATTGTATAATCTAGAATATAAATTTAAATTATGAATTATACTATTCAAAATATTTATAGGTTGTACAATTTGAAACAATAATTACAGTAGGAGAATTTTGTAAACATGGGGTACAAGAAGAAAGCGTTGGGGTGTGAAAAAGATATCCCCAAATACGATTCTTAAAACCCAAACCATCTTTGATTGATCCAATCGATCTGGCAACTGATTGAGTTTGTTTTTTTTTTCCTTTTTAAATTTTCGCGCTCTTTGGTTGGACTGGCTAAATACCTCTGTTCTTTTTCTTTTTAGTCTTGGGCTCAGGTGAGGTTAGTAAGAAAAACTATAACACTTTAAAGAAGTGGTTTAAGATATATTGTGATCCAATTTTCGTGTCCTTTTGGCAAATGGTAATCACTCATGATCACTTTTTCAAACCTTTATGTGCCCTCTAATTAAAAATTACGAATACACAATTCAATCACCTTTAATAGCCCATAATTAGTTTTTATCAAAACTTAAAAACAAATAAATACTTAAAGGGCTTTTTGGTAATTTACAACAATAAGGTAAATTTACAACAATAATCTTTGTTATCCCATACTGCGACTAACACATTAATGGAAACTGAAATGGACATTTAATCTTCATTTTAGATAAGGTTATGGAGGATTGGAGATTCCTCCATAAGCCATTAGCAGTATAGATCAAAGTTACTTCTAGAATACAAACATTACTTTTATTATTCAGTTTTTAAACTGTAATAATCAATATTATCTATTCATTATAATATATAAAATTTTAAAAATAAAATAAATATGAAATAATTATTTTAACATCACTATTGGTCCAGTGAAACCTTGCATGATACGGGTGTGATTATGAGACTGGTTTCTTGCTTCCATCAATTAATTACCCTACACGCAAATTATTGTTTATATATAGATAATATAATAATATAGTAATATAATCAACAAACTGACAAAACTTTATTAATTAGGATATTTTCCATTGAACCATTTGAAATAAAAAATTAATACGCCCGACAACACATACAATTAATTTACTTTTGAAGAAAGTTTGAAAACTTGTGCATACGCGTTACAGTTTCTTGTCTGTTATCAAAATAGAACTTCAGAACTAATTTTAATGATTCTATTTTACCAATCTCAGATCTTGAAGTTCTTTAGAAAATATCATTTAATCATACAAAAAATCGTGTTCGCATTTAGACATTTTAATGAGGATTGATCTTTCATTCAATAACTTTTCAATTTTTATTTTATTTATTTACAAAATATAAAATTATTAATCAAAATTTCATAATTAAGTACTCTCAGTATTTCACTATAAAATATATATATATATATATATATATATATATATATAAAGATATATCACTTTTGTGTCCTTTTATTTTTTTTTTAATTTTATCTTCTTAATGTTACATTTTAAATTTAAGTAATATTCATTAAGAAAAATCTATTTTCCCAGTTTTATCATTGCAGAGTGTTTTTCTAAATTCAAATAATTACTTATTATAAAAAAATTATTTATTCTTTTAACATTTTAGTAATTACTTTTTCAAATTTAAATAAATACTCATAATAAAAAATTATTTACACAATGTTACTTATAACATTTTTTATTTCAATAACTAAAATTTATTTTATCTACTACTATATCAATAACTATATATCTATAATTATATACGCATTTTTATTTTTTCAATTTTACCTTTTTACTTATTATTTTAAAAATTTAAATAATTTATAAATATTTAAACAATATTTACGCCAGTATTGGTAGGGAGAAATATAATATTTTTTATGTAATTTAATTTGTAATTATTTTTTCTTATATATATATATTTGTTTCTTTAATAAATAAAATACTAGATATTATAACACTCGTTATACATTAAAATGTTTTGAAATTTATCCTCATCCACAAAATCTTTTTGTTTTCTATTCATCCCCTTCCAAATTTTTTAATTTCAATTCACACAACCTTAAAGATTGCATGGTCATACTGGTAATTAAAAATAGTAAAAAGTATTGTACAAAAAAAATTGATCAACAAACAATTTAAATTAACATACCTTCTTAAAACATTCTGTGAGCAGTTACATAATTTGAAGCCTAAGACTACTGTTTCATTGATCTTGAAGGTTACCATGACGAGATAATGTGAAAACATTTTTTAATATTTTATAACGACAGCAGTAATTTGTTTTTGTCAAGAGAAAATCAGTGCCAAACTAATGAGCACAATCTATGCTTTTTATTATATGGTTCTTGATCAACCACTTATTCTTAATTCAGATTTGCTCCGATTCCACAGCTCATATATTCATGTCTTCTACTGCTTGAAGAACTTACTTTATGAAAAAATTAGGTGGAGCTAGAAAAGGACGAGAGAAAGAGTTAAATGTAATCTTATTTATTTATTTATTTAAATCTTTGGGAAGTAATGGTTCTTAGTATTATTGACATTTTGAGACATTTTTGAAGAGCAGAAAGATAGTTGAACAATTTTGATCAATAGGGTTATATACAGTGCAGTGGTACATATCAATTAACGGTTTTTACTATGTGCTATGTCTTTGAACTAGATAGGTAGATATTATTGATTAATGCTAAAGTTCCATCTGTAGCTTGGAAACGATAATGATGATGGAAAAAGAATGAATATCACGATCATAATCAACTCTGAAAGTCAATATTACGATGTCATATTCAATATTTACGACTATAATAAGAAATTTAGTATATTTGTATTGCAGGTGCTGCTGATTTTTACGACATCGGCTTCCTAGATCCACATTTTCAGCAGGAAGCAATTGTCAAATATGATCACCACTCAACTTGAAAAAATGTGATTTTTGTTTATTTTCATATTTGACGTTGAAATTTATGTTTGACTGAGTTTATATTATTATAAATCCAAGTATGAGTTTAAGTTTCACATCGAAAGAAATGAGAAAAATTGAACATTTTATCTTATAAAAAGAAAACTCATAAATTTATTGTCTTAAAATTTAAAGTTAAAAGACAATTCCTTATTTGATTGGACCCAAATTTCATTAGTATAGTTTGTTTTCTCGATGAATCCCAATCATATATAAACAGATTTAATAAAATGAGATTTCTTTCATTTATATATTTTAAATTAGTGTAATTTTTTACCGAGGAGTTATGATCTCCAACCGTTGGTCTTGAATGAAGTTGGAACATGTTGTTCTCCACAATGAAAAAATGAAAAAGAAAGAAAAGAATAACTAATCACATGGTAATGATATCTGATGAGATGAATTTATAAATACTTTGTATACATGAAAAATTCTATAAATAAAATTAGTGTAATTTTTTACCGTGGAGGTATGATCTCTAAGACTCCGTCTTAAATAAAGCGAGAACTAAAAACTTGTTCTTATAATGGAAAAGAAAAAAAAGAATAACTAATCACACGCTAATGGTATCTTATGAGACAAATTTATAAATATTTATATACATGAAACATTGTACAAACAAAATTAGTAAAATTTTGTATCGAGAAGGTATGTTAGACGTCTCACATCGACTAAAGATAAAACTAATTCACAAGGTGGGTACAAATCTCACCTTACATGTTAGTTTTGTAGGGTTGAGCAAGTTTAAATTTAACTCTTTAATATGATCAAATTATGGATTAGAGTCTATCCTAATGAAATTTGATATTTGTTAGGTCTATTATTTTACCCATTATCGGACCACCAATTAATGTCTAGTCCCACGCATGAGATGTATATATCTCGGTGTGAAGAGAGTGTTGGAAGTTTCACATCGACTAGAGAATAAGGTCAATTCACAATATAAATAAGTACAAACCCCACCTTACAAACTGATTTTATGGAATTGAGTTAAGTTTAAAATCCATTTCTTAATAATATGATCTCCTACACTTCGTCTTAAATGAATTTGGAACAAGTCTAAAACTTGTTCACAACAATGAAAAACAAAAGAAAAGAATAACTAATCACATGCTAAGGGTATCTTATGAGGTAAATATATAAATACTTGTATACATAAAAACTTATATAAATAAAATTAGTGTAATTTTTTTACCCAAGAGATGTGATCTCCAGCACTTCGTCTTAGTCTTGAATGAAGATGTTGTTCTAGACAATAAAGGAAAACTAATTTCATGCTAATGATATCTTATGAAACGAATTTATAAATACTTGTACACATAAAATACTTATATGCATGCAAAATTCAATAAATAAATTAATATAAAAGATTATAAAAAGAATTATTTCATTCATTTATTTTATTTTACTATGTTCACACAAGATCATATATTACTAGTATTTTTTTTTTTAAACTGTGCAATTTTTGTATACCTCTATTAAAAATTGAAAACCCGCATAATATTTAATAACAATGATATTCATAATAAAAGACCATAGTTAAGAATGACCCGTACGCGTCAAGTTATGATTATCTGTGATTATGATGACAATAACGAAAGCATCATCTAAATAAAACTTTTTCATGATTAGACAAACCCTAATGGGCGACCTTACCTATCATATAATGAGAAAAAGGTTAAGAGAAAATGCGTGGATGATTAAACGTAACAAAATTTTGTTTTCTCCAATTGAGGAAATTCCATTCAGACACACAAACCTACCATTTCGCAACTATGAATATTTAATTAGGCATAATTTTGAGGCCAAAATTTACTACTGAATCTAGTGGGACGACTTTGTTTGTTGTAAGAACAGGGCGAGGTGACTTTTTCTGAGTTTACGCGTGAGTGGTAGGCAATGTACATTGTCGTGTCTAATGAACATTCTGTAGAGTTTTGATGAAAATGATGGTTCCATTTTTGTTAGATAACATAAACAGAGGATATCTAAAGTTGTGGTTGTAACGAGGAGATAACGTTGTTGGGGAGCATAGCAGAGTCATGGATGGAGATATGTGTTGGAGAAAAGGTTGTGTTTGAATGGCCTACTACCTTAATAATGTTTTACTTTACTCCATATTTTATGGTTTTTCTTGGAGATACTATCATCTACCACACTGTTTTTCATGCTAATTGCCCATAATATGCCAAGACTGCAACTTTGCCATTTGCACTTTCTTTGTCCGCAGCCTTAATGGAATTTACGAGTCAACCATCTTCTGAATTTCGGGCTTAGCGTTTAAATTATTGTATAATGAAAATGACTCCTACACACCCAAGATTTGGTGCCGACTTCACTCCTTTCATTTTTTTTTTGTTAATAGTCATTAAATCTCATTATTAGGTTAAAAAATCATAGTGATTGAGAAGAACAATAATTCTCTTAAAGTTACTTCACTTTGTGGCCTCTTTTGACACTAAAAGACATTCGTTGAGGATTATAAGAGGAAGTGTTTGTAAAACTTCTGAACTTCAAAGTGAAAACCTTGTTGAAAATCGAATTCCTATGTATGGCTGTTTTGTTTTATGTTTAACATTCTGAGAATGGATGGAAAGCATAGTGGCTCAAACCAGAAGTTTCATCATTACTGCCTCAAATTTTGTTTTATGTCTGACTTTCTGGCTTCTTATGAGCATGTTCCTGTCATCAATTGGCTTATTTTTAATCCTGTATTCTTGTGAGTTGTTATCAAGCACAGGTTGATCATGATCTAAATATTCTCTTCGTTTTTAATGCCATATGGGTATGAGTTAGGTTGAAGAACATTCAATTGAAACAATCAAAGATGGAGTGCAACCTTGTATTATTTTTCTGTACGGAGATTAGAAAGCTGAAGTTCTTTTTTTCCATTTAATTAATAATTGTTTCAATTATTAGTTTATGTAATAAATGCTGAGTTTAACATGTTCATTATTTCTTGATAATAATAGTAATAGTAATAACTATAATAGAGAATTTGAGACCCAGAATATATAAAAACTGACAGTTATAAATGAAACAAACAAAAAATTTCACATCAGGCCTATTTTTGTCATTGCATTCATATAATTAAACATTAATTAACAAAATTTAATTCGTTAACAGTATAAAATATTTATATTATTTAAACATACTTTCACGTCATCACGTTAGAAAAACTAAGGTAACTAACTATGTATAAGCACTAGAATTCTAAAGGCAAATGATATATAACAAGAATTATTGTATAAATTACTATTTTTGTTGTATTATATATTAGAAGAGACTCAAGGCTATTGCTATGTGCCATATTGCACTTTTATGTCCGTGATTCCCGTGATATTGTCCATGATTTTATGAAAAAAACATCAATAATCAGAATTAGTTAATGAATATTAAAGTGTTCAACCCTCAAACCTTTTCTTATATTTTATAAATAAATGACAGTAAGCATATTTAATATAATAAAAACTATAAAAGAAATTAATAACAATTTACTATTTAATCGACAAAATTTCGTAAAACAAAAATTGGAAGAATATTTGGAACTCGTTGTTCAAAAGTATTAAATTGATCATCAAGCTGAATATGTTTACACCAATTGATATAATTTAATGGGCTTTTAAATTTTTAAAGTATTTTTTTTTACTAATTTTGATACATAAAAAAAAAATACTAAAATTAGTTATCATACACTAATCTTATCATATGTATACAATTATGCCATTCAACATAATTGAGGATGTGATACTATAATATTTTCGAGCAATATATGTCTGAATCGAAATTCTTTGTTAGCCTTTTTAGCATTGTTATTTCCTGATACAAAAATATATTGATATTGATTTAATATATTTTGAATTATCAAAATTAATATTTATCAATGTATTTTTAAGACAACATAAAAAAAATCAAACTAAATCCAAATTCGTAATATCCTTGTTAAGTACGATAAAGATATTGTAAACCCTCTTTGTAATAATTTTTAATAGAATATAAGCTAAAGAATTAACATAAGTTAAATTAAAAGTTAAATAATTAAAAGGTCTCGAAGAAGTTAAACCAAAACAAAACTATTAATCTCTTGTTTAAAATCTTATTCCATTATGATATATAATTGAGTGAGTATATTTATAGGTGCGAAAGTTTCGGCTTTGAACATTGATCATGTGGTAGAAAATCTATCGATAAATTCTTGATAATGATGTTGTTTTGAAAATTCATTAGTAATTGAAATTTTGAAAATCTGTCAATAAATAATTCAATATTTTTTTTAAATTTGTGGGTAATTCAAATTTTTAAAATATGTTGATAATTTCGCTGATAAAATAGATATCAATTTTCTGGTTGAATTTGATGAAATATTTGTTATAAACTAATTAAAGATGAATGAGAAGAAGAAGAGATGAAGAAAAAAAGAAAAAAAAAGTAGGAGGAGGAAGGAGAGGAGCGTGGGAGGAGAAAGAGGAAAATGATGTAGTGGTGAGGACAACAATCTTGTAGGTCACACAAAGGAGGAGGAGAAATAAAAAGAGAAAGAAAAGGAGGAAGAGGAGCAGAAGGAGAAAGATGAATGATAAGAGGAGGAAAAGTGGAAGGCAACAAACGCAATAACAACAACGATAATAGACGTGGCAACAATGACAATAAAGAGGAGGAAGAAGAAAAAAAAATGAAGATAAAGAAAAAAAACTAAATTGTGATATCTAACGGTTGTCAAAATTGGTTGATAAAACTGTCAATAAAATTTATTATTGTGAAATATCAAGTTAGAAGTAATATCAATTCTTTATAGAAATTTGATTCATGCCTTATTAGTATCAGAGTGAATCTCGTTATATGATGAGGTCTGATGAGGTCAACCTCTTCCTCAAACCAAGCCAAGAAAGCTCAACCAGAAACTTGTTGATATGATATGACAACATCAGATGGTACACTTTAAATTTTCTTAGTGAATCTTATTCTTCAACCATGAAAAAAATAAGATTGATAAGAAACAAAGCCTCAATCCTTTGAGAGGTAATCATCAATTTCTTTTACAAAGACAAAATACTGAGGTGGTAAAAATAAAGTTCGTAAAAGTTTATACAAAATCCTCTGAAAGTTAATTCTCAGATCTTTTACAAAATTCAAGGAAAAAATTCGGTTATATGAAATTATCTCATACTCAAATCACTCAATTTGATATAAAATATAATTATTCAGATACAAACAATTGCTTATCATAAATATATTATAAATTATATTTAATTACAAATGTATTTTCATAAGTATATTGAGTTAGAAGATGCACACAAGCCAAATTTTTACAAAATTCGAGAGAAAATTCACTTACAAGAAATTATCTCATACTCAAATTGATACAAAATATAATTATTTGCTTATAACCAACTACTTGTCATAAATATATTATAATTATATTTAATTACAATTGTGTTTTCAAAAGTATATTGGAGTTAGATTTGTATACTATAAAAGCCATTTTTATAAAATTCAAGGGAAAATTCACTTACAATAAATTATTTCATACTCAAATCAATACAAAATATAATTTTTCAGTTATAATTTATGATGCACGAATACGATACGTGCATCAGATATGACAACATATTTATTTTGAAAATAATAATATGTGATACGTGATATATGTGATATATGTATATTAAAAAACATAAAAAATATTTAAAATATGATAAATATTTGATTATTATAATATATGAATCCAAATTAAAATTACATGTATTAAAAATTGTCAAAATAAAAAATTATAAATTATTATCATTATAAAAATTTTACTATTTTATATTTTAAATATTTTTTCGATAAATATTTTAAAACATCCTACATATATACAGATATAAATTGAAGAAGAATCGTTATATAACGATTATAACCAACTACTTATCATAAATATATAATACATTATATTTAATTATAATTGTGTTTTCAAAAGTGTATCGGAATTAGATGGGGACACTGGATAAGCCAATTTTTTTTTTTTAAAACAATTCAATGTACGAGAAATATATTGCTATTTTGTACACCATACAAACAAACTTATCATAATTTGGTCAGAGTGGATATGCCGCAAGGACAAAACTTCATATGGTATCTGCTTCATGCTCACACTAATTTAACATTGGAGATTTATATCACAATTCGTTATATCAGGTAAGAATTTTTCTAATATTTAGATTATGTTAAGTGGCATACTTTTTAATATTTATTTACATTTTTTAGTTTAATACAAGAATTTTATAAGCGATACATTTTAATAAGTCTTATTTGTATGGTAACATTTCAAACTTAAAATATAAGCTTTTATTTTCATAATATAAATTTATATTTAAATTTTATATCACGTTTAATTGAATTGTGTTATAATATTTAGATTTTAAACTGATAATTTAGTTATAACCTATGCTTTAAAGATATATCCGATTATAAATCATTTCACTACTTTGTTTATATTATTATATTTAAAAGAGATACAGTAATTGTTAAGTATATGGCATGATATTTTTTTAAGAAAATTTTAATCTTTAATAAATTTTTTTATTTAATAAATAAATAATTAAATAATTTTTTTTATTATAAAATGATTAAATATTTGTTGTTTTAGAAATTAACCCTTATTAATTTTTTTTTTAAAAATATATTTTTAAATTGCATTATTTAAAAAAAATTAATATCATTTTTAATAAATTATATCAATGGACCTCTTGTAATCATGTCAGTCAAAAGGTATAAAATTAGTTTTGTAATATTTGATAAAGTTATATTAATGTAATTTGATTTATACATAATATTATTATTATTATTATTATTATTATTATTATTACTTTCTAACAACTAAAATTTATTATTAATATATTTTTAAAATAATTATATTATGAATATCGATAAATTTATAATACTTGACAACTTGTAATCAGGCCAGTCCATGTAGATATATTATGTGAATATCGATAAATTTAATAACACTTTTCTGTTTAGAGTGTTAATGTAGATATATTATTCATCATTTTCCAAAAACTTAAACAAGTGTGTGATGGTTCATGAACCTCTTGTAATCAGGTCAGTCCAAAGGTTTGTATTTTGAGGGTTCAGTCTTGCACATGATCAGAAACAGCATCTTCAAACTTCACCTGCACTGTTACTGTTAATCACATTTATTTGAGATAAAAAAAAAAAAAAAAACCTTCATAGATCGATGAACATCATCAACTCCAGTGTCCATAATTGGACAAAGAAATTTTACTTAAACAACAAGCCTCATGGATCGGCTGACATGTGTGTACACAGTTTTATAGCGATTCCTCAGGAACACAACTTTCAAATAAGTTAGTTCCTAATATGCATATTAACTGTAATTTCGTATCTTGTTGGACGACAGGAGTTGAGTTGGAAGAGACAAGTACAGAGTAATAAGAACAACCCTAGCTCGTGTAATAATTCATTTTCAATAATCTATCAAAAATGACAAAAACCTGCAAATATATTATCCATTGTAAAAGCTAATCAATCTATTTTGAAATTTCGGAAACGAGTATACGTGAAATGATTTCATGGAGTTGACAACTAACCACACTGCAAATCGGTATATAGCTCCAAACTAGATATTATACAATATTATATTCCTTCGTCCCTGCTGACCCAATGCCAGCTTGTACAATTTTCATCCAAACCTCACTCACATCATCACGTGGGCCTCCAAATAAGCCTAATTATTTTAAACCTAAAAATTCAAACACACTCTCCGATCTCACCCTATAAAACCCCATTCATTCCTCTCCAATCTCACACACCAAACCAAACCACAGTGTTGTAAGAGTGAAGAACTTGTAACAGCAGTGTGAAATGGCTTCAAAGGTTGCTCTTGTGTTGTGTCTGAACATCTTGTTTTTCAGTGTGGTAAGCTGCACATACGTGCCATGCAACCCACCACCGAAAGCTCCGAAACACCCACCATACACACCTGTGCCAAAGCCACCTTCCACAAACTATGGGACTTGCCCTGCAGACACCCTTAAGTTTGGTGTGTGCGCTGATGTGTTGGGTTTGATCGGCGTGCAGCTTGGGAAGCCACCAAAGACGCCGTGCTGCGAACTCATCCACGGCCTCGCCGATCTTGAAGCCGCCGTCTGTCTCTGCACCGCTCTCAAAGCTAACATCTTGGGCATCAACCTCAATGTTCCCGTCAAGTTGAACTTGCTCCTCAACTACTGCGGAAAGAAAACTCCTAAGGGTTTCCTCTGCAATTAAACAAACACTTTCATAAACTTAATCACCATGTCCTAAGCTTTTCTGTTTTGCTATATTCGTTATTCATCACTATTCTGTGTACTTAGTGTTCCCTCTCTGCTGCTATTGCCATTTACCTAACGAACACTTCGTTCGTACTACTGGTTTTGGCTATTATTATCCTTGTCATGGTTTAAAACTGAAAGACTCCTCCCTGGGTCTTTTTGTTAGCCTCAATAGTTGTTTGTATTCTAAGTGCTATTTCTACCAATAAAATTTCTACATTTAAGCTTATAAGATTAAGTATTCCTCTATCGTTTTTTTTTTTCTTTTCATATATACAAAAGAAAGAGACGGCGCGTGGTTTTGTTGTTCTTAATTTAATCGTCTTTTTCTTTTCTAAACCGACTGCATATAGAAAGATTGAGATGGGAGCTTTTCAATAATCTTTCGCATAAAAAGAGAGCAAAAGAGTACAGAAGGAAAAGAACAAAGTAGAAGATTTTCACTTTCTTTCACCTGTGAAATTATTATGGCAAATGATATGACGGAACTGATTTGCCACTTTAGTGTTTCAAGTAGGTAAATTATGGATTATAAAAGCTGAATAAGTTTTTCTAACCTTTGTGTTGGAACATGATTGAGACTCTTGGTGGGCAAGCTCAATCATAATTGATTTATGTTTTGGAATTTTGTTTCTAAAATTGTCATTTGCCACAACCTGCTTCACCTTGTTATGTATGTGTATATTCATCACATCCCGACATATTACACGTATAACAATTATGAGAGTTTATAATATTTACAGTCGCAGTAAGTATACTACTTTATGAGTAATGTATACGTTTCAAAATGGAAATATTCGTTGAAAATAAGGGCATCTTTTCCTTCAGAAAATAAGCGCGGAAGATCCTAGGAGAAAGAATTTTTGTCCTATACTATACCTTGTAAATAATTGGATGAAATATTGTAAATGTTCCAATAAAGTCCCATCGAATTTGTTATTGAAGGGAGGAAAATATAATGGTTGCAAGATTTAATGTTTAATTATGATTGAAGTACGAGGGAGTCAATTGATAAAATAATTATACATAATATTAAAAACTAAAGGTATAACATGATTTTCTACATTCTTAACATTTAAAGTTCGAACAAAAAGTTCAAATATAACTTTCATAACTCTCAAAGTTTTTTAACCATAAATATCACAATTATTAACATTAACATTTAGAATAAGATAGAAAAATGACAAGTGCCGATTTTGTCCTTTTAAGAAAAAGTCAATTTGATGCTGTATTAATCACTTTTCATGAATCCGTATTGTGAACATTTTTTTAATGGTTTAACTAGTTTTTTTGCATAGTATTTTTTTTTTGGGCGGTTTTCTTAAATTGATTCTATGGTTTATTTTTGTTTTTAGTTCGACCAATTGGTTTTTCAAAAATATTGTTTTGATGCTATTTTATTATTTTAAAGATAAATTAAACAAATTAAGTATTGAGTGTAGATGGCCAACGGATTGGAACATTCAAGTGTTCCTTATTGTATATATTATTTTTTATTGATAAAAGAAATAAAGTATTCAATGTAGATAGTACCCGTTATTCTTCTCATAAATTTACAATAATTCACCATAATTTCACTATAATAGCCATTCAATTACTATACTGTTGAATGTTTTTCCAATATAACTTTTATAACCAACTTTCGTGAGAAGTGCCTAAATGTGTGGAGAAGACACGTAAATAATTTTTTTATCAGCGAAAAACTTACTGCTGTTTCGGCTTTCTCGACAAAAACATTCAACAATATAGTAATTGAATGGTTATTATAGTGAACTTAAGGTGAATTATTGTATATTTATGAGAAGAACAATGGGTACAATCAACATTGAATGTTTATAAGAATATATATATATATATATATATATATATATATATATATATATATATATATATATATATATATATATATTTATATTTATATATATAT
>Ga0214545_1010277_pt1 | contig 13693 bp, 9 predicted proteins | sample CNSS4metaG_FD_160064 | JGI IMG/M metagenome (GOLD analysis project Ga0214545, IMG submission 160064) | Root nodule microbial communities from cowpea collected in UCLA plant growth center, Los Angeles, California, USA - CNSS4 | ecosystem: Host-associated > Plants > Roots > Nodule | place: USA... | reverse complement strand
GACTTAACGGCAGGGACCAAATTGAACCTTTTAAAGAATTAGAGGACCAAATTGAACCTAAAAATAATAAGGGGACCAAAGTGAACCAACCCAATAAATTAGGGGACCAAAATGATAATTAAGCCTTTGAGTAATTATGGTTGGATATGGGTCGCTTAAGAAATAAAGTTATGTCATGGTTTTCTAAGAAGCAACAAGTGGTGGCTCTATTAACAACAAAAGAAAAATATATTGTTGCAGCATGTCAAGCAGTTTGGCTACGTAGGGTACTAAAAGATTTAAAATATTTTCAGGTTGATCCAATGACTATTTGTTGTGACTAAAATAAATTTTCTATGACATTATCCAAGAGCCTTGTGTTCCATGGATGGAGCAAGCACATAAACATTCATTACATTACAGAGCTGATCAAGCAAGAGGAAATTGAACTCCAATTCTGCAAGTCTGAAGAATAAGTTGCAGATATCATAACTAAACCAATTAAGACTAATTTGTTTGAGAAATTTAGAACAATGTTTGGAATTAAGCAGCTAACATGATGATAAAATATTGAAGTTTGAAGGAGGGTGTTGAAAATAGAAAACTTAAATATAGGAAACTATAATAAGATTTGTTTTACATCTTTTAATGTTCATAGTTATAATTGATTGTAAACCATAAGTTCTTTAGCAATTAGAAGTTTATGTTAGGAAGTTTTGTATTCATAAGACAAGTAAAAAATTAATAAGTATTTTAAGGGAAATTAGGAATTAGAAAATTTGTGTTCCTATAATCATTTGGATTGAATAGTCAAATTGAAATATTACTCTCTAAGTGTCTTTGTCATTGGCCTTAATGTTAATGGTTTATTTCCTCTACCCACATCTAATAATTAACCTAATGATCTTATACTTAGCACCTGCCGTTTTGTTTTACATATGTTGAAAGCTCACGTGTAATAGCTCAAACATGTGTGTTTGTTTCCATATTTATGTGCCATCTATATGTATGAGAATGTGAGCAATTTAGGGAAGCAAGAAATGAGGTATTTGGGGCATGTGATTTCACAAAAAGGGGTGGAGATGGATTCCGAGAAGCTAGCAGCTATTCAGTAGTGGTCAACACATAAGACTATCAAAGCCTTAAAAGGTTTCCTTAGTCTTACGGGTTATTATCAGCGGTTTATACAAGGTTATGGGAAGATAGCTAAGCCCTTTACTAAGCAATAGAAGAAGGGGAGTTTTGAGTGGACTTGGAAAACATAGAGGCTCTCACGAAACTCAAAAACGCCATGACAACAACACCTGTGTTGAAGCTACCAAATTTTAAACAACCTTTCGCTATTGAGTGTTATGCATCCGGGAACGGGATAGGAGCAGTTTTGTCCTAGGAAAAAAGACCTATAGCTTTTTTTAGCACGACCTTATCGGATACCTCGTTGGCCAAGTCAATTTATGAGGAGTTAATGGCCCTGGTGCTGGCCATTCAACATTGGAGACTATACTTGCTGAGACAAAAGTTCAGAGTGTACACACATCAGAAAAGCCTGTGATACCTCTTAAAGTAGCAAATAACAACTTAGAATCAGCAAAATTGGTTAGCAAAATTGTTGGGGTATGAATTTGACATTATATATAAGATAGAGGCATCCAATAAGGTAATTGATTCCTTGTCCGGGATGTTTGAAGATGTGATGGAGAAGGAAAAGGAATTGCAAATGATAATCACACCTTTTTTGCAGTACTTCCAATCAATAACAAAGGAGGTACAGAAGGATGTTGTTTTATAGAAGATTATTGAGGAATTAAAAGAAAATCCTGATTCACATGGCCAATACACTTTGAAGCATGGGCTTCTGCATCATAAGGGCAAACTAGTGATATCAGCCACGTCCCTTTAGATCCCTAAAATCTTAGTAGAATACCACATGACTCCCACAAGAGGGCACTTGGGAATTTTTGGAACATATAGGAGGATTGGCCAATCTCTTTATTGGATTGGAATGAAGAAGATGGTGACAGACTTTGTGTATTTTATAGTCATCCTGCCAAAATCCAAGGGTTATGATGCCATCTTAGTTGTGATAGATAGGTTGAGCAAATATGGGCACTTTATACCAATTAAACATCCTTATTCAGTCAGGAGTATAGTTGAAATTTTCATCAAAGAAGTCGTTAAATTACATGGAATTCTTGCATCAGTGGTGAGTGATAGGGACCATACTTTTCTAAGTCTCTTTTGGAAGGAATTGTTCTGGTTGCAAGGGACAACATTAAACACAATATTGTTGAATATTGGTCATGGTGCCAATATGGCGGAAACTAGTAGCAGATTTTTGGCCAACTGCCATAACAAGGCCATGGCAGTCGCTTTGTGCATGGCGAGTGTCGGTGGCAGAGCGCTCGTGGTGAAAATCTCAGACAAAATAAAAAAAATGGAGAAGAGAAGAGAGAAAGCAGCAGGAGAAGAGAAGAGAGAAAGTAGCAGAAGAGAAGAAAGAAAGCAGTGCGGCGTGTGTTGGTTGGAGGAAGAAGATGCGATGACGTGATGTTTGTTGGTTGGAGGAAGAAGGAGAAGAGAACAAATCCTAAACCTAATTGTATGGTTTATGGTCTGATACATTTAAAATTTGGCTTGGCCCACTTCCCCAATGTGCAAATTCCCCTTACTTTACTATTTCACCCTCATTTCAGCCACTTAACATTACAAAAACTTCTTCTCTTACTATTTTACTTTTCTACCCTAATGTAGAAACCTCTTCTCTTATTATTTTACTTTTCTACCCTAATTTCAGTTCATCTTCTCTTATTATTTTACTTTTCTATCCTAATTTTAGTTACCATTTTTATTCTTTAAAACCTAAGTCTGGTCCATTAAACACATATTTAACCTAACCTATCTGCAAAACTTTCTTCATTCTCCATTATTTTATTCTATTCAAAACTATTATTTTATTCAAAACCAAAAGTTTTTAAAGCTTCCCTACCGGCCACTGTCACCCGTCGTCAGCTGCCACTATCGCTGGCCGCCACCGCCACCGCCAAGTTTGTTTTTTTTTTCAATATTTTTATTTATTTTTTCTATTTGTCTAATTTCACTATAATTATTTTGTAAAAAATATACCTATTTTTCAGCGGCCAATGATAATGATCCTTCAAGAACATCCCATAGGAGTGACCTAAGATGGAAACATTGTCATCTGATGGATGAATCAAATTTAAATACAATTATTTGCAATTATTGTGGGAAATTTATAAAAGGAGGAGTTACTAGAGCAAAAGAACATCTCATAGCAAAGAAGGGCAATGTTGTTGCTTGCACTAAGACTCTGAAAAATGTGAGACAAGAACTTTGGAAATTATACAAAGAAAAAGCATATAGCTCATCTGTCAATCCTAGATATACTACAACCAATGATAACCATGAAAGTGAAGATGAGGTTGAAATTTTCACAGCTAATAATGATAAAGGGAGAAATAGCGGTGGAAGAAAAGGGCTAATGGATATGTTTTGTAGAAATCCAACTACTGCAATAGAGAAGAGAAAAAAGGAAAAAATAAGGCAAGCTAACATTAAAGAGGCATGTGACAAAAATTTAAAGGCCTCGGTTCATCAATATATTGCTCGATTTTGGTACCAAGCAGGCTTGTCATTCAACTTTATGAAGTTGAAAAGTTTTCAAGATATGACTGATGTCATAGGTGCTTATGGACCTAATTTACCCGCTCCTAGTTATCATGAAACCAAAGTTTCACTTCTCAACAAGGAAGTTGAGTACACTGAAAAGTTGTTGCAAGATCATAAATTGCAAAGGAGCAAACATGGTTGTTCTATTATGTCAGATGCATGGACTGATCGAAAGCAACGATGCTTAATTAACTTTTTGGTGAGCTCCCCTGTAGGGATAATGTTTGTCAAGTCCATTGATGGTTCAAACTTTGTGAAGACAGGAGAAAAACTATTTGAGATGCTTGATTGCCTTGTGGAGGAGATTGGGGAAGAAAATTTTGTTCAAGTTATAGCAGATAATAGGAGCAATTATGTGTTAGTTGGTAAGTTGTTAGAAAAGAAAAGATCTCATCTTTATTGGACTCCTTGTGCTGCCCATTGTATAGATTTGATGCTTGAAGATAATGGGAGCAATTGTGTGTGTGTGAAGAATGATAATACATTTATTTTATGATATGTTGTTATTTTTTATGTGTGTGTTGTGTGTGTGAAGAACAATAATACATTTATTTTATGATAGGTTGTTATTTTATGTTTTGAACTTTAAATTTGTTGTGTTTTAATATGATGTTATTATTAATGAAACTTTTAAACATAATATCATTATTTTTGTATTAAAATTATATGTGATGGTATTATATTGTTTTATCGCTATATTTCCATCAAAACATGTTATGGTTTTCATTATAACTTTATAAAGATTTTGAGGCATCCATATTTTTTGTTATCTGATATTATGTTCAATATATCTCCGTTGTCCTCTGTTCGGTCCCAATTTGAATACAAAATATTCTACATTACAAAATTTATATAAATGAACTCTTTTATAATAAATATGTAATGGCAATCATGCACCAAAGCAATAATTTAGATTAATGACTTCCATGGTCGGTTATAACATATTTCCATTTAAAATTCTTAAAGATTGCTAATACAATTTATTTTTGCTGGCAAGATGCCATTTGGTTTTGCACACACAACAATATTACATTAACATAAGATATACATACGTCACCACTAGAAAATGAGAGAGATGGTGTCAATTTTTTTTATCAAATATGTGTAAGTGCAATCCACAACTTGGTCAACATTTAGGCAGATCAGTCGGTGGTGGAGGGACTGACGTTGAAGGCGTTGGTCCATTTCCAACCTCAAAAGTCATGGCTAGTCCCCACGGCACATGATCTTCCATATGGCAATGCATAAGCCAAACCCCTATAAGTAAATCAACTCATTAGTCTGTCACCATATATAGTCTAGTTCATACACTTACATCTGAACAATGTTACTTTAATATATACTTGCAGAATATTTAGTTTAGTTTAACTTGATTTGAATGTTTATGAATTTCAAACAAAAAGTAACTGAAACAATCATAAAGAGACTCAATACCCGGATTATCTGCTTGGAATCTAATAACAGCCCATCCTCCCAAAGGCACCCCAACAGTGTTACGTAATTGCGGATTCACCAAATTAAACTTGGCTCTATCCGTGTCGTTGTTAAAATTCCCGAACCCTTGAGCCAAAACGTGAAAGTCATAACCATGAAGGTGCATGGGGTGGTTTTGCCCCTCAAGAAATGCTGTATTCTGAAACACAATCTCCACAGTTGAATTGAAATTGAGTTTCTTCGCCTTGGTTGATTTTGGAGCATACAGAAGGCTCTTATTATAAGCATTGTCCAGGTTGGTGAAGTCAAAATTAAGTGTAGGCTTATCAGGGAAATCTGTAGTGTACACTCCACTCACATTATTGTAGAACGCTTCCAACATAGACATCTTTATACCCGCGGGGATCGCAAATGACTCGTTGTTCATGCTCGCAGAATACCTGTCACCAAATTCTCCAGCACACGTCTTATTGGAAGCATTCTTGGAATCACACAATTCTAGGCTAAATCCAATGGTAATCAGCATGTGTTCATCAACTTTAAGTGGCACCGGAACCCAGTGTGGGGCCCCCACCTTGCTCGTCACGTTGGTGTAGAATTTAAAAGCCGTGTCTGTGTCGTTGAAGGGTGGTAGAATTGGCATTAGGGGCTCTGATGATGGTAGCGCATTGTCGTAAATAACTGTGCCACGAGCTATGTTGGTGTCGAAGTCAGGGAGATTAACAACGTAAGGAGAGGCTACCATGTAGTACGAACCATTGGGTTGGTTCGCTGTGAATAACACGTCAGCACTCTGGCCAGGGGCAATAACGATGATGTCGGTGTCGTAGCGTTCGGTGTATGAGGCATCGACGGCAACTACTGTGAAATTGTGATTTGCAATCTTAAAGAAGAGGTCATTATTGAGTGCAGCGTTGATCATTCGGAGCATGTACGTCCTTCCTTGCTTGACTTTCATCTTGAATGTCTCTGTGAATTGTATTCAAAAGATCAGTTTGAATTTTTATATTGTTCTTTTAAAAATTAAATTTTCTTGTAATGTAATTACGTGTGAAATAATCATTTTTAGCCGTAATTAATGAAGCCTACATACCATCTTCAGTACAGTTGAGAAGATCACTGGTCAAACCATTGATTGTAAAGGCATAAGATGCGTTTGGCCCACCACCACTAACCTGTGCTTCGGCCGTAATATCCTCAACATTAGAATTATATAAATCTCCTGCATTAAAATTAAAAAAAAATAATTATGAATAGAATTACGATATTGAAGTATTGCAGAATATAAGATGGTGTATGAGCTAGATTTCCATGGTAGATAGAGAAAATGTGTTATATAAAGGTAAAAAAAATTCAAAACAGAACAACAAACTAACGAAAGTTCTTATAGGAGTCTTACTTGTTAAGGATATATATGTAAAAGAAATGAAAGTATTAGATACCTAATATAATAGGAACTTGTTTGTACGGTTTAGGAAACGGAAATTGGCCTGAACGAGGTTGAATGATGAAAGCACCATGGACAGTTGCGCGTAAATATGTTGCATGAGCATGCCACCATAGTGTTCCTTCTTGTTGTGTTACGTTGAATTTGTGAGTGTATTTACCTTTGGGAGGAATTGGACACTGAGTTACATATTCAGGACCATCTGCCCAAATACTAAACCGTTGAAACACTCCATGCCTGCACATTTACTTCCAAATTTCAACCTCAGCGATGCATTATTTGTTTATCAAATCAAAAACTTTCTCTTAATTTTCGATGTTTGTTTGCTAAAGTATGAATTGTTTACCAATGAAGAGTGATATCGTACGGTCCCTCGTTGAGAACATGGACAATTACAGTGTCTCCTTCTCTCACATTTATGGTTGGCCCAGGGAAAAGTCCATTCACCGTGACAATCACTTGCTCTTTGCAAAAGCGTTTGATGGTCGTGTTCTGAATCTGAAATACATGAAATTGCAATAACATGAACATTCATCCATACAAAGTTATACGTTCCATAATGAAGCTCAAGACGTGTTTTATGTATCAAATACGAGAAAAGCTTACTCTGAAAGTGTGTTCAACAATGACTGCTGAAGCCAGGGAAGAAGCTAAAAGAGAAAAAGCACATGCAAGCCAAAACGCCAATAGCAGCTTCATGTTTAAGAAGAGAAACCAGAAGACAAATACAAGCTTTTATCAAATGATTAAGCTATTGCTAGTCTTGGTATGAAAAGTGCACTTCAATGCTTTGTTCGTCACATCACATGCTATATATATAGCCGGGGAAATTTGTCGTCTTCTATGTTTAAAATCAAATTAAGAGAATTAAAATTACTTTCTCAAATTAAAAACATGGAAACTCATTAGGATTTGTCGTCTTCTATATGTTTGTAAAATAACGTTATTAATTAATCCAAACATTCAAGTATTCATGTAATGTTTATTTAAGTTGATTAGTTTGGTTTTCATATATTCATTCATTCAATTTATAATAAGCAGTCACTTGCTTATTAATTATTTACTATTTTATTTTATGAAAATAACAGGTCGTAATTCAAGATTATCCAAATAATTTCTGAATAAAGAACGAGTAAATGAAACAAATTAAGATAGGACATAAGGAAAACAAATTCTTTATCCTTGGAAACAATTATACTTTATTTTTATAGGAAACGAAATTATGATGAATAACTGAGAAACAAAATATTTGTTGGAAATTAGATAAATGATGGCACATATAAAAATGAATTCCCGTTTGTTTGTTTATCATTGTACATCTTTAAATTACTATTAATTAACTTGGTGCTTATCCAATAGACTTTTTAAATGAAGACGGTTAACAAATTTTTATTTCACGACCAAAATATGAAAAATGTGTTCCAATTGTTAAACAATATATTATTTACTTAGAGAGCTGCTTCTGGATAGAAATGGTTCCATTCGTGTCAGATACCTCTTCAAAATAAAAATAAAAAATGGCTAAAACCTATCCCCATTAATTATTTTTCTTAGTAACTTGACAATATCACGTTTTGAAAACATCATTCATCCCCCTTTCATTATGTCTTTAAAATAATATTTTTCACCAACCATTAATTTCTCATGTCATGTACACACTTTCCTCTTGCAATAAAAAAAATGAAATGAAAGAAAGACATCTATTTTGTTTTTGTTTTTTTAACAAGAAAAATAGCTGTGAGGGTGTATATTATTAAAAAAAAATGCTTGCTTAATTTTTTAATCCGTATATTTTTTTTTAGACTTTTAAAATTAAAATTAATCTTTTAAATTTGAAAAAATTACTTTTTTTAATCTAAAATAACATTAAAATGAATAATTTTTAAAATAAATATAAAGTAGAGTTCTTCATAATTTTAATGTAAAATCGAAAGAATACAAAAAAAATAGGTATCGGTATATATTAATATTAGAAACTTTGAAACAATTTGGATAATTCTTATTATTTTTGAGATTAAACGTCAATATTAGCGGCGGCGGAACATCGTATTGTGAGGGGAGCCACGGCTCCCCAAAATACTTATATATATATATATATATATATATATATATATATATATATATATATATATATATATATATATATATATTTTTAAATTATAATTATATATTAATTTTATATTATGGAAAATAATAATAATAAATAAAATAAAATAAAAATTTTAATGAAAACATTGATTTAGAAAAAAATTAGGGTTTTGTTTTTGTTATAAGATTTTTTTAAGTTATTATGAAAGTGTATGAAGAGAAAAAAATACAAAGAGATAGATTGAGAAACAGAAGTTGGAGAACAAATAGATTGAGATTGAAATATACAGTTTTGTATGATCTCTCGTATATCTTATAATGATTTATGTAGGTTAGATTTATGATTCTTCTTAATATGTTTAAACCAAATTAGTATAAACCCTAATTATGATTTTAGAGATTTTTTTTTATAAAATTGGTATGAACTTAATTATAAATTTTCCCAAATTAGTAAACACTTAATTATGAAATTTAAAGATTTTGTGTTTTCCTGCCTATGGTAAATTTTGTAAGGTTTTGAATTTATAGAGTGGTGCTTATTTAATTAAAGTGGTATGAGTTTTGTTATGTTTTGTAATTTGATAATTGTGATTTGTGAATATAAATTTCATCTTTTTCTAAGTAGGTGAGAGGTGATAAATTTATATTAGAAAAATTATGATAAAGAGTAAAAGAATTGATTTTTTTTTTTGAAGGAGGAAGGTTTGTAATAAAGATGAAAGGAAATGCATCTACGTTAACTAAACTTGAAAATTTTCAAGAGAACCAAGAATTCAAGACAATGAAAAACAAATCTCTAAACATCCTCAAATTTCACAATACCCACCAAATCAAATTGATGAGGTACGAAAGGTTTATCTAAAATGGTATTCATGGTTTGGTATCATGATATAATAGTTGTACACCCTGGCGAAATCGAGACAGTCCCGACCGAGGCTGCCGACCTATTTCAAAATCCTCGGCCCGTCAATTGTATAGCCCAATAGCCGGCCCAATCCATTTGGACAATTTATGTTTTGTGTCATACCGCCGAAAAAACGATAAAGCAGTTAATAAAAGGGAGGGAATCGGTTTTGTAGGAGGTCGGAAGTTGAAACCCCAATCACCCTACATACTCGGAGAATCAGACCACGATCTCCGAATTTATGACGACGACTAAAGGCGGTTGAGGCAGAAAAAGAGGTTAAATAGGCAGGGAGGCTCATGGAATAGGATCATCAATTAAGTACTACACAAATATCCCTAAAGGTTTTCTTCCATAGAGACCAAAAATCGAATTTCAGCTAAGTCGGAAAAGGCAAAGGTTTTTGTGGACGAAACATTTGGCGCCCACCGTAGGGCCCTAGTAAAACTGATTCCTAGGCCCTACTTCCATAACTCATGGCTATAAGTCCGAACTCTACCATCGTAGGTCCTTCGAAGCATTCTCATTTAGAAGACACCACCGACCCTACAACCGCAGAATTGTTGCAGTAGATAAATGAATTACGACAAGAAAATGAAAGGATACGTCTACGAGCTGAGGAAGCTCATGCTAGAGCTAACGAAGTACGAGAAGAACATACCACAGCTCGCCAAGCAGTCGAGGATGTCAGGCGAAGGATAAAAGACACACTGCGAGAACAAGACACCTTATAGTGTTCCAATGGCGATCTACTGCGTCGCCTCCAAGTCTGAGACGACCGCGTGAGAGGTCGACGCATCACCGAAATAGTTAATGAGGAAGGTCATCTTTTCTCCACAACCATTATGACTGAACAAGTACCCTACCAATTCATCATCCTTTCTGAATTTTTTTATTTTTTACACGTGTCACTTCACAGTTGTGCCACGTGTCACACTTTGACACATGGCACAACTATGAAGTGACACTTGTAAAAAATTACAAAAATTCAAAAAAATTAAAAAAATTCAAAAAAACTAGAAATTGACACGTGGCGTTGACTTTAACATCGTCTGGTCAAACTAATGGTGAAGACCAAATTGAGTCATTTTTAAGAAAATGAGGACCAAATTGAGACAACGAAAGACTTGAGGATCAAACTGAAATTTTATGACAAATAGAGGGACCAAAAGAATAATTTAACCTAAATAATTTATCTCTAACTATATTGTTCTAAAAACCTATTTTATCTTTAACCGTTATCTTAAAAACTTTTGTTATATATTTTTTTTAATTTTATATTTAACAACTATTTTAAAAATTATATATTCTTTATTGATCTTATAACTCAAATTTCTATGAAGATTAAAAAATGCAAACATGCGTACACATGACAACATTCGTATTTTCGATAGTATATAAAAATAATTTTTCTTTTCTCTTTCTCTTTTGTGTCTATATTTCATAATTTTAATTTTATCTTTTATAATATAATCATTTGTTAAATTTTTAAAATTTAACAGTCGTTTTTATATATAATTATTTTAATAACATTATAATATCATTTTTTATTAATATAATATCATGTTTATTTTAAAAAATTAATAACATCCACAATAGCATTTTGTTTAAGTTAAATATTATAAAGAACGTTGCATGACATAATGCTAATTATTGAATTATGAAGAAGAAAAGATAAGGTGTCTTGGAGTTTTATATAGGCCCTCGCTGTCCTCGAGTTGCATATTGATGTGTTGCATTCTAATAATCAGACGCATGTGATTCATCAATGTCACGTGTTTTCTTTATATTTTTTATTTAGTTTTTGAATGGTTGACATTTGTTCTACGTCGCCTTGACATTTTTATGACGTTCATTTAAAAAGAAATAATCTTTGGATAGAAGATAATATATTTATAACAATTTATAAAATAAATTTTTTATTTTATATCCACATTTTATTTTTTAAATTTTATCTTTAATTATTATTTTAAAATTTAATTATTTTATAAATAATTTATTTTTAACTGTTATTTTAAAATTTTGTCGGTTATTTTAAAAACTTCTTTTATAGATATATTTAATTTTTCTAATTTTACATATTATTTTAAAAATTAATTATTTTATAAATAGTTTATCTTTAATATTATTTTAATTTTTTTTTTGTTTTTAATAGTTATTTTATTTAAAAATTAAGTATATATTATGAAAGTAAATATTATTAATCTTAACTCAAATTTCAGTGAAAATTAAAAAATGCGATTTTGTAAGGGGACTAGAGCAGGGTATCATGAGACAAAAGATTTTATTTCTAAAGAAATTTGATTCGGAACTATGATATATTCAAGGTCTAACATGGAAAGAATTTTAAAGGTTTTCCTTGATTTTGTCCGTGTCAACAAATAATTTGAAATGCCTCGACTTTTTTAGAATAAGTCCGAGTCAAATAGCAATGATTTGAAGCACTTTACACTATTTTGGAAACCCAAAGACTCAATCGTATGAATATGTAAAATACAACATTTTCTATCTGAGGAACGAATACTCAATTTCAAGTGAGTAAACAAAATTCTATACTAAATGATGGACGTCCTTGGTGTAGGAGAGGAAGGAGATCCATGGAAGCCACCAAGAAGTAGATGAAATGTAGCAGAAATGAAGATAAGAGCAAGAAGAGCTCTTGGCAATGCAAGTTTTTGGTAAAGATGAAGAGTATAAGTGGAGCTATGGTATGGAAGGTGGCTAGAGGAGATGAAGGAGAAGGTTAGCCATGTATGCTCTCAAAATAATAGAAGAGTGGAGTGATCTCAACACAAACATTCTATTAGAAAGCAAATACACATAAGCACTCTTAGCCCTTGGATGAGAAAGGCATTCAATCTTGGCCGTGGAAGATGGCTGGAGAAGGAGCAAGGCTCATGGCCATTGGATGATGCCTTGGAAAAGAGGAAGCATTCCTAGCCTTTGGATGCATTGGATCCATGAGGTGTAGGAAGGAATGTTGACTTCCACTTAGTCCACCTTGGATCTTTGGTAGCTCATGGCCAAGTCTCCTATTGGGCTTAGTCAAGCCCAATTTTATCAATTCAACTACACATTGTTTGACTTATTATTCTAGAAAAATAAGGCCTAAATAATGGCCCAATTTAAATATATACTACTTCCTTCATACACCATCTTATAGTTTAGAGATTTCTTTAGCCCATGTGAATAATGTAAAAAGTCCATGATTGACTTGATCATCTTGTGAGAGGTCCATGTGAATCTTTCTCATCATGCTTTTAGTGATTGGACCTTGTTGTGGGCTTGGGCTTGTTGATGCACTTGAGTTTGGGCTTGTTGGGGTCACATCACTGAATATCACAGATACATATAGAATTTTGTGAAAAGCCATATTCGATGAAACGTATGTATCTTCACTTGTGTTTTCGCTAATAACTACTAGTAATAAATTCTTCTTTCTTTTTCACTATAATTTTATGTATATAATCTTTTATTAATTTTATTTTTAATGATATAATCAATTTTATTAATTGAATTATTTACTTACAAAATAATACTTAAAAAACTAAATAATAATTATCTTGAAGTATAATGAAATTATAATATTATAAAATTTAATAAAAACAATTTTATTTATATTTTATAATTATTTATATTTTAATACTTCTTATATAATATCTATTTTTATTATATCCTTTATTTGTTATTATCTTTATCATTATATAGAGAAAATATATTATTTTGTAACTATTTTTTACTTATACAATTTAAATAAAATTAAATAATTTTATTATTTAATAAAAATGTAGAGACTCTATTAAAATCAAGTTTTTCCAATCCACACATTCCATACCAAAAGAGAGAAAAGGTTTTGCAATTTTATTAGAGGGTGCATCGACCGATAATCCAATTAGACACATTGCATTTTATTCGTGTGTGTGTGTGTGTGTGTGTGTGTGTGTGTGAATGACGACTTCAGTTGTGTGTGTGTGTGTGTGTGTGTGTGAATGACGACTTTAGTTGTGTGTGTGTGTGTGTGAATGACAACTTCAGTTGTGTGTGTGTGTGAATGACGACTTCAATTGTGTGTGTGTGTGATGACGACTTCAATTGTGTGTGTGTGTGTGAATGACGACTTCAGTTGTGTGTGTGTGTGTGTGACGACTTCAGTT
>Ga0214545_1010276_pt1 | contig 13693 bp, 8 predicted proteins | sample CNSS4metaG_FD_160064 | JGI IMG/M metagenome (GOLD analysis project Ga0214545, IMG submission 160064) | Root nodule microbial communities from cowpea collected in UCLA plant growth center, Los Angeles, California, USA - CNSS4 | ecosystem: Host-associated > Plants > Roots > Nodule | place: USA... | reverse complement strand
TGCATAGTATGTTAATGGGGTAATTAAAAAAATGGAATATTCTGGAAAAATATTCCTAAAATTAAGATTTTCCAGTGTGATTATTTTCTTTAAAAGAACTACTAGTATTACATTTTAGGAGGACATGGAGTCTACTTATTAATACTGCTTATATTACAATTGGAAAATTTTTATAGCTACTCAATAACATAATAATATTAGAAAAAACTTGTTTGTTTAGTGAACATTAGCTTCACAACAGAGAATCAAATTTACATAATAGGAACGTGGAGTTATCTTAGATATTCACAAAATGAGTAAATGACTCATTCAAACCACCCAATATAGAGATAAAAAAATAAATAAAAAAAATAAAAAAACTTTACTTTAAAACACATGCTCAATCCAATCTACAACTCATAATACGTCTTCACAACTCATAATACTTTAAAACACATGCTCAATCCAATCTACCAAATTTATGGACACGTTTTAAAGGAAAGACCAGATCCACCTAATTTTTCTTCCATTGTTTTGGATAATTTGTCTATCATAGCTGGAGTAAAGTAGTTTACCCAATCTCCTATTTCACCCTTCCGAAATAAGTACTTCTTCACAAGGTTCTTGCCAATTGTTCCAGATTTATTCACTTCTAGATTCTTCATTTTCTCGAAACTGCATAAATTTATTATGTTTTCAATGACTCCGTTACTTTCCTCTTCTTCTGTGAAAGGACAATCCAAGAATTCTGCAACTCTTTTAACGTAAAAATTGGCATCTTCTTTGAGTTCTTCATACTTCAAGAACAGAACCTTGTTTGGTGTAGCTATGCTCTCTTTCCAGTAACCTAACATATGCTCCCAAATCGGACCAAACCCAATTATTCCCTTGCAGTAATTTTCTAAAGCTTCCTCTATGGTTACTTCATTCAGAGAATCTGACATTATTTTATTGAAGAAGACCCATGCGGAAACAAAAGTGTCAAATGGGTTTCTGCAGATATAAACTATCTTACAGTTGGATTCCTTAATTGAGTTGGAGAGGGAAAGGAATGGAACGTGAGTACTAAAAAGTCTTGGTTCAGTGGTGTTGGAGAGGTGAGAAAGTTTGTGTTGGATGTTATCACCATGAGAGATGAAGTCAAGGAAAGGAACAAGTTCATGAGAATTGGAAGTGAGTAATGGATGATTATCTGAAGATGAAAAACGGTGTCGGTTGAGAATAGAAAAAGTAAGGGCTTTCAACCAAGTAGTACCTGATTTGGGAAAGCTGGCAACAATAACATCACTGTCTTTTGCCTGAAAATGCTTTTGAAAATTGATTACACCTTCAATAAAAATTGATGGACACCAAAAGTGTTGAAATAGATAGAAATAGCCAGCAGCCCAACCCTTCTCTTTGGGAAGGGACAGAAGATTGTCTTCCTCGTATGCTTGCATCCCTTCTGTTGAAGCCATTGGAAGCTCTATAGCTATGGAGTCTGAATGATAACTTACTTTCCTCAATAATGGATATCTTTTATAGCGGTGTCTAGTGGTTCAAGTTCAAGATTTCATTTTATAAATATCCCTAATTCCTGTTTACTTTCCTATTTTAAGTATTTCCAACTTTTTGTTTGTTCTGTTTATTTCTACCCAAAACTTTTTTTTTTTTTTTTTAATTTTAATATTTTTTTTTTTATTTTTCCCTTTTTCCTTTTTTTTTTCTTTTTTTAATTTTTTCCATTTTTTTTTTTTTTTTTTTTTTTTTTTCCCTATTTTTTTTTTTTTTTTTTTTCCATCTAATCTTCTTTTCTAGTGTTGTGGGTGACATTTGTTGTGAAATGAATTCAGTAGGTTTCAGTATACCCTTTCGACACGAATGTCTAAAGTTTAAGCGTGCATACCTTTATATTTTTCATGTCAGTCCATGCTTTCAAAAATTAAAAATTCTTTGTTCTCTTCTATTCCAGATCGGAAAATCATAAACTTAAGGCCACAAATTGTTTACTGTAGACAAAACTTTTTGACTATTGTCTAAACTAAAGAATTGTGTAGCGACAATTTGTCATCCTAAATATATATAAGAACTACATATTTATATTTTTCCCCTTTTTCTATTGCTTAACAAAAAAAAGATAAAAGAAAAAAATAAATAAATGAAATAATTGCCTTGTGTGTTTTGAAAATTATTTCCACGTTTCAATTTTATCTTGAAATTAGTAATTACACAATTTGACAGTGTCACTGGAAACTAATGGTCCAAAAAAGTTAGTAAGTACAATACTTTGATGTCAGAAAAAAGATAGAAAAAAAGAAAAAAAAAAGAATGCTGGACATCGTTTGGACGGACTTGAAGAAAGTTGCAGAAAGAAAAGAAATTTGATTTCTCGTTGGATTTTGTCGTGCTATTTCTTTTGTTGTGCTATTTATTAAATATATTTCTTTATAATATATAATTAATATATTTCTTTATAATATATTAATTATTACTAATTTTAATTTTAATATTTTAAAATTTATTAAAAAAGTATTTAAAATACCAAAGATAATATGATAACAAAAAGATAAACAAAAAGATAATGTGACTGAACCAATTGATTTAAAAAAATAAGATATGGAAAGTAGAAACTACTATTTGGTAGTTACGAAATCACTACTACGAAATAAAATACATTGTTAAGACAATAGAAAGATCATTTTTTTCCAAAACAATAATTTAAAAACGAAAACTTTTTTAAGTAATATAAGAAAAATTATCTATATACGTAGACTTCTTTTAAAATATATAGGATGTCAAAATATCCTGCATTCTCAGGTATCCACGGAAAAAATTCGCAACGGGTAGGAAATGAATATTAAAAATGGATATTTGTTATCTGCGAGTATGAGTATTTTTGATCATCGCATGTTAACTGGGCGGGGTACGGGTATCATAGTATCCGTACTCGTGGATATCCATACCCGTTAAACTTTAATTCACAAAAATACCCTCATATATATATATATATATATATATATATATATATATATATATACTTATATTAGTAAAAAACATTCTGATCTAATTTTTTCTAAGCTGCAGATCTTGTCTTTTGTCTTCATTCTTCCAGCTTCAAGCATTGATACGTTGTCTTCTTCCATGTACGCCCCTTGCTTGACATTATTCTCTTTCCTTTCTTTGAAATTAGGCATATACATCAAACCCTATATAAACAGTGACATTCATGATATGCTTGTTGTCAAATGATGGAATCAAAATAAGAATACTTGGCACGTGACAGTTGAGGTTTGTTTTATTTATTTTTCAGGAATCAATCGGAGAAACTGAGCTTGTTGATCAAAACACTAATTAAAGAATTTTCATTGGATTGAATGTCATTTTATATTTATTTTTATAATTATTTGGACTTGTATGAACTTGAGTTTATTTGAACTTTATTTAAAATTTATGAGAGTAATGTATTCTATTTTATTTGAATTTATGATTAAATATTTGTTTTTATAATAATTTTGTAAATACCCACGGGTACCCGTGGATACCCACGGATATGAAAAAATAGGCAGGTACCCACATAACAGATACCCGACGATATAGATATAAGTACGAGACAAATATTTATCCAGCAAGTAGGATACGGGGGAGCAACTACCCGTACCTTACCCGTCCCGTTGACATCCCTAAAAATGTATAAACTTAATTAATGTAAAAAATATTTTTCTTTTAATTTACCAAATATGTTCTAATTTTATTTATTTAAAGCTAATTATAACAATAAATAAATAAGATTACGTTCACTTAACGTATTTAGCTTAATTTATTTCTAATATTTATATTTATTTAAATTAGTATTGGCTTAACCATGATTAAGTTATATAGTCTACATTTATTTGTTGTTCTTCATATTAAATATGGATCATAAATTATTTTTAATCTAAAGATTTAAATTTAAAGATAAATTTTCTCATTTAGTTTTTTTTCTCCCACCTTCTATATAAATCTCATCATACTTAGTTCCTTCCTTTATATCTATAAATCTCTTCACACTTATATCTTTCATCCACACTCATATCCTTCGTTGGTACTCATCTTTTTCATCCATACACATCTCTCTCATCAACATTTTTTCTTTTTTTCTTCATCCACATTTTTTCTTCCCATCTCCTTCCTTCATACTTATCTTTTTCATTTACATTCATTTTCTTTATTTATGCTCATCCCCTTAATTTATTTTAATTATTTATTTATTTTAATTTCATACTATTTGAGCATGGAGATGTTGTACAATATTTTAAGTTATTGTTATTATTGGTCAAACCAACACAAATTAAATTAAAAAATAAAAATGCCTTGCATTGGCTAGTCATGCTAAACTGCTATAATTAAAAAATAATTTAAAAAGTAGAGATAAATTAGTGTCAACTAAGTTAATATTAATTAGAGTCAGAAATTAAGATCCGTGATTTTTAGAGTCGTATAACAAAAATAATATTAAGAAGTTAAATATGTTTTTGGTCCCTTAACTTTCAGTGAATTTTGGAATTATTTCATTTCGAAACTTTAGACCAATTTAGTTATTCATCTTTCGAAATACGTGAATTTAGTCTTTTTAATCAAATTTGTTAGGTTTATTTGATGTTTCGTATGCATATTTCAGGTTTGTATTTGAGTTGTTTATACTATTTGTCATATTTTTGCTTTAATATTAAGTCAAATACTATTATGAAACGCACTTGAAATGTTAAATAAACTTAACAAAATTTGATTAAAATGACAAAATTCACGTATTTCGAAAGATGAAGAACTAAATTGGTTCAAAGTTTCGAGATGAACTAATTCCAAAATTCATTGAAAGTTAAGAAACAAAAAACATATTTAACCCTAATATTAATAATTATGTAGAGTCATTTTTTACTTTTATAGATATGAATATCCAAATTTTCGTAATTAATGATTCGAACACTCGTTTTGAACATCCAAAATTAATGATTTCAACACTCGTTTTCAATTTTAATATTCTGACTTCAAATATGTTGGTAAGCCTGTAAATTAATTTTTACTTTGAAATTCAATAACTTTATCGTAATTTTATCTTGAAAATATGTCTTACTTGATAGGTTAGTGTAGTAATTAAATATTATATATGATCATACATTATGACAATGAATTATATAATAAAAATTTATTTTTAATTTTTACCGTTTAAAAAAGGAAAATATAGAGTGACATTCATTATTTTTTGACAACTTATCTCACATTTTATGTGGCTTTGGCATTTCATTTTATTTTCAACTATTTTTATTTTTCACGTTGGTAATGTTTGAAAGAAATATTTCAAAGAAAGCGGGAGGCAGAAGGCAGAAAACACAAGTGGAGAGCACCTTGTTCGTCGTCTTCAAGCGATGATTTTCGTATTCAATTGTTGTTCTTCGTCTTCCACCCTTATTATTCTAAAAACCCATCTTCTTCTTCATATTCGTGTTGTTCTTCAAAGGTCGTATTTGTGGCAACAATTTAAGTTTTCCCATTCGACGAAATCTCCATCGGTTCATCCTTTGTTTCGTTCGGCATGGAAAGGAGGGATTTTTGTTGTTTTTAGTGCCGCAATGATTGTACTGGTGTAAGTTTGTAGCTTTCATCTCCGGGGTGGAATCTAATCAGGGTCATTCTTCATAAGGTCGTTGGTGGGTGAAGATGAGTTTTTGTTGTGATTTTTTGTTCTGTAAAAGGCAAGGAAGAAAATGAGTTTTTTCTTTGCAATGTGGGTGGTTAAAGTTAGGATTAACTGTTCGTCTTGATGAAGGAAAGGGATCGTATGTTATTATCATGTGCTTACTTAAGAGTTAATATTTGTCAACCCATGGTGTATGATTTGCACTTTAGATATCCATGTTATTTATAGTTGATCAGGGATGATTCCATTGGTTGACTTATGAAATAAACTATAAATCCACATTTGTGCTTACTTAAAACTTAATATATGCGAACCTATGGTATTTGCACATTAGTTACCCCTTCTAGTTATAGTTGAGGAGGGATGATTTCATTATGTGCCTACTCTTCACTTCATAATTGCGAAGCCATGAGATATGATTTGCATATTACATAAGAATGTTACTTGTACTTGAGTAGGGATGATTTCCATTGGTTGCGTCATTGACAAACTCCGTGTGTATGCACATAAGCGTGCACATGGGCGTGCCTCTGTGTGTGTATGTGTGCATGTGCGTGTGCGTGTGTGTGTGTGTGTGCACATGTGCGTGTGCAGGCGTGTGCGTACATGGGCGGGCGGGCATGGGTGTGGGCGTGTGCGTGCGTGTGTGCATGTGTGTGTGTGTGTGTTTGTGTGTGTGTGTGTATATGTGTGTCTTTGTGTCTGTGTTTGTCTCTGTGTCTGTGTGTTTGTCTGTGTGTCTGTGTCTATGTGTCTGCGTGTGTTTGTGTGTTTGTGTTTGTGTTTGTGTCTATGTCTGTGTCTGTGTTTGTGTGTTTGTGTGTCTATGTATGTGTGTCTGTGTGAGTGTGTCTATGTGTATGTGTCTGTGTCTGTGTCTGGGTCTGTGTCTGTGTCTGTATCTGTGTTTTTGTTTGTGTTTGTGTTTGTGTATGTGTATTTGTGTGTCTGTCTATGAACTTGACAGTCAATATACATCCAGTTAGCCAAAACAACTTAATTTTGGCTTTCCACTACATCAATAACGTTTGCAAGAGTTTAATTATAACAATTCTAGAAACAAACACACAACCTACACCTTCTTGAAATAACCTACAAGAAGATTTACCTCTAATGTAAATAAACTCTCTTGCAAATCTGTCACCACTAGAAAACTTGAGGCACAAACAACAAACACATATAGATTATTCCAAACTTTAGATTTAGCTCTCCATAGCTAAACAAATATCTCCTACCAAGATCTTGATGGAGACAACACCTTCAAAAGATTTCAACACCTCAATTTGTTATCTTTTGGAAGTGTTTGATATTTCAGAACATGATTGTATATAAAGTTGTTGACTGACATATTTAATTAGATAAAAATTACCGTCAATTAGTTGATTTTACTAACTTAGTGAAATTAGCTGACTAAATGGTATTTTGGCTGATGGAATAAGTTGGTCACCAAACTTACATAGATGGATGCTTAATACAGCCTATTTCAGAAAATAGGAACACATGGAGTCTACTTATTAATACAGCCTACATTACAATTGGAAAAAAATTATAGCGGTAAAATAAAATAATAATATTAGAAAAAACTTTGTTTTTTAGTGAACAGTAGCTTCACAACAGAGAATCAAATTTAGATAATAGGAAGGTGGAATTATCTTAGATAAATCATTCATATCATCCTACATGGAGAACCAGAAGAAAAAAACTTTACTTTAAAGCACATGCTCAATCCAATTGATTTTTTATAAAAACAAACAACCATGACACGTCTTCACAAAGAAAAGGATAAGTGAGAATCAGACGCATTATGTGCCACACAATAGCTACCGCTACTAAATTTATAAACACGTTTTAAAGGAAAGACCTGATCCACTTAATTTTTCTTCCATTATTTTGGATAATTTTTCTATCATAGCTGGGGAAAAGTAGTTTACCCAATCCCCTATTTCATCCTTCCGAAATAAGTATTTTTTTCTCCATGTTCCTGCTAAATGTTCCAGATTTATTGACTTCTACATTCTTCATCATCTCGAAACTGCATAACTTTATTATGTTTTCAATCACTCCGTTACTTTCCTCTTCTTCTGTGAAAGGGCAATCCAAGAATTCTGCAACTCTTTTCAAGTAAAAATTGGCATCTTCTTTGAGTTCTTCATACTTCAAGAACAGCACCTTGTTTGGTGTTGCTATGCTCTCTTTCCAGTAGCCTAACATATTGTCCCAAATCGGACCAAAGCCGACTATTCCCTTGCAGAAATTTTCTAAAGCTTCCTCCATTGTTAGTTGATGCAGAGAGTGTGGGTTAATCTTATGGTGAAGATCCAAAATGAAACAAAAGTATCAAATGGATTTCTGGAGATATAAACTATCTTACAGTTGGAGTCCTTAATTGAGTTGGGGAGGGAAGGGAATGGAAGGTGAGTACCATGTTGGGTATTGGGCTCCCTTCCTATGTGGAAAAAAGACCCAAAATTTGAGAAGCTCATGTCTCACTTAACTTAGTGGAGAAGGGGCTATAAAATAAAGAGAGAAGCAGAACAATAGAGTCAGAATACACTGAAAGCCTTAACACATAGAGGGAGAGGTAGAGGGAAAATTCTGTTCACGTTTTTCATAGAGCTGTCGCAGTAAATTCGGCGCTGCGGATTCGTTCACCGTTGGATCGGGCTGAAATTTTTAAAGCAGGTTGCAGCAGTGATTTGTAGAGGTTTTCCTCTCTTGTTCTTCTCTATTTGAAAGCTTTGTTGCTTTGTTATTTGGTTAGGTGTTGGCACTAATTTGTGCTATTGATTGAGACTCTTTTGTACTCTTGTTGATCATTGTGAAGTTATTTCTTTGGTCTGGACGACTCGTGGTTTTTACCCTTGATTTGAGGGGTTTTCCACGTTAAAAATCTTGGTGCCTTTATTTGTGCTTTTGGTGATTTATTATTGCTGCTCTTTGATTATTGCTTCTCATAGATTCTTGCAAGTTAGGGGAAATTATATCCGCTGCTCTGATATATTGTTTGTTGTTGTTTTCCCTATGATACCAAAAATTGGTTCAGTCATGTTGGAGAGGTAAGAAAGTTTGTGTTGGATGTTGTCAGCATGAAAGATGAAGTCAAGGGAAGGAACAAGTTCATGAGAATTGGAAGTGAGTAATGGATGATTATGAGAAGATGAAAAACGTTGTCTGTTGAGAATAGCAAAAGTAAGGGCTTTCAACCATGAAGTACCTGATTTTGGAAAGCTGGCAACAATAACATCAATGTCTTTTGCCTGAAAGTGTTTTTGAAAATTGATTACGCCTTGAATATGTGTGGATGGACACCAGAAGTCTTGAAATAGATAGAGATGTTGTACTGCCCAACCCTTTTCTTTGGGAAGGGACAGAAGATTGTCTTCCTCGTATGCTTGCATCCCTTCTGTGGAAGCCATTGGAAGCTACAGTTATAGGATGTGAACGATAACTCACCGGTTAAAAGGATGATGATAATTCACCTCAATAATGGATATCTTTTATAGCGGCTTCTAGTGGTTCAAGTTAAAGATTTCATTTTATAAATATCCCTAATTCCTGTTTAGTTTCGTATTAACCTATTAAAGAGAAGATTTAATTAATCAGATTATACCTACTTTTATTTAGATATATCAGTTTAATACTCATTTTTCAAAAAGTGTCAATTAAATCTTAACTTTTAAAAAAATATTTCTTAGGTTTTTTTAAACAAAAAATTATTAACATTGTTAACGATATTGATATTTAAAATGACTTACAAAATTAAGTATTGATATTTATATCAAAATTTAGTTGTAAAAGTCATGAATTAAGTTAACGACTTTAATAATTTTTATCTGAAAAAGACATGATTAAGACACTTTTTTAAAAGTAAAGATTAGATTGATATATTTTTAAAAACAAATACTAAACTAAAACATCTAAAAGAAAGTGAATACCATCTGACAAATTAAATTTAATAAATAATCCTTGGCAACATGAAATTTTTAAATCGATATTCGAACCGGTATAAAGATAGGGTATAAAAAATACTTTTTAAACCGACTTAAAATGTTCACTTCCTATACTCGATTGATTACCAATTTAAAAAGTTAATTGGGAAGCAAAATTTTATATGTATGATCCAGACATACATTTTAAACCAGTTAATTGAAAAAGTTACTTGGGAAACAAAATTTCATATGTATGATCCAGATATACAGAAGCAATAGTAGCAAAAGGTTTTTTATTAAAATCAGCAATTATTCATCCAATGTGCTAACAGCCATAATCACCAGTCAGATGTTGAGTATTTTGACATTTTATTCACACAAAGTCGTTAGGAAAGAGAAGCCCATACAAATCTGACCCAAGTAATCAAATTAAGATTCAAATTAGAAAAACAAATAAAGGTTTCATATTTCGTATGAAAATAAATTTAAACAACAAACACCTCATCTTAAACATGTAACCCTCACATATAAGAGTTATGATAGGTTAACAAAGTTTTTGACAAAGTTTCTTATTCAGGTAAAAAAACATTATTTTATTATTTTATTTTAATTAAAAAATAAAAATTTTAATTAAAAAAACATTATTTATTTTGTCAAAAGTTTTTTTGTCAAGAGGTAATTTTCCTACTCTCAAGACCTCACCTTATTACACTTTACATTAAGGTATTGGAATTTGAATATTAGATAGAACTCTTTATGAAAAAAAGAACATAGAAGGAGTCAACGTTGCTCAAACAACTCTTCTTCCATGGATAGTTTCAGATGATAAATTCACAAATTAACTAACTACAACTTATGATTACCAAAATTGAATAAAAAGGAAGAAAAATAATCTCCACTAGACACTCCTTCATTTTAATGCCACGTAAAAAATGACTTCTCCACCAATTTGCTAACTCACATAAAACCCTAAAAACTGATATTGTTACTGTAATATTTTGTAGTTTAAACCATACTAAATTAGAGAAAGGTTAAATAAATGTGACCTAAACATATAATTATCAATATTTTTATAAATGTTGTATTAATATCATGAAAGGTCATTATTATATAATTGTTGTTTTAAATTATGTGGACAAAACCAATAAAAGTGTGGTCTAAAAATATAAGTGAGGTCTAAAATCAACATGAAAAATTATTGTCTATTGTGAAAATTTTAAGCAACAATTTTAAAAGTATTGTCATACTAAACACCGTTGTCTATTATCTATAGCTACACTCACATATATCACGCCTAAAAAACTGTGATATAATCATTAGACCACGATTTTTATAATTTAGATCACAATTTTATTTCGTTGTCTAAAATGACTTTTGCTTTAGTATTGTGGATATTGTGGATATTGTGGATTATAGCTCCTAAATATACTCTACACATTTATTGTGGATATTGTTTACAATGATACAAAAAAAAATGACATTTCATACTTTTTTTTTTCAATCACATTTTTAAAGATAATAGGGAATTGATAACGGGTTCTATGGAGTTAGACACAAAGAGCTAGTGTGGCAGTGTTAGTGCACTGAGTGTCCTGGTCAAGATGGATTAAATTTTAGTTTCATTAAGAAGTACTAAGAGGTTCTAAAAGAGGAATTCTTGAAAGCAAAGAAAAGCTTCCAAAGGAATGGGAACATTCCAAAGGGTTGTAATTTATTCTTCATAACATTAATTCCAAAAGCAATCAATTTAGTTAGTTTAGATGAATATAAGCATGTGTCATTGGTTGTAAATATGTACAAGATAATTTCCAAAGTCTTGTCTAATTGGTTGAAGCCCGTCTTTTCCAAGATTATAATTGTAGTTCTTAATAAGCTTTTATTGAGGGCAAAGGTCTATTGAATAATGTCTTAGTTTCAAATCCGTGACGAACTAAGTTGGTTTATCGACCCACCCATAAAATTTAAATATTAAATTATATTAAAAAATTGAAAATCATAAATGTTCTTCTCTCTTTATTCTCTCTCTAAACTAGTGTGATTAATCGACTTTTTGTTTAAAATGAATGATACAACTTTATATAGTTATTTAGAACAAGTACAATTATACAACTCTGTAAAAACTATAAAAGTGTTAAAAAAATTCAAAAAGTAAAATGACTCACCAAAGTTACATTTATAGACTTCGTGCTACTTTTCTTTGGCTTTTAGCTTTTAGTACCTTTTCTTTGAGTTGAATTAACTTTTGTGAACCTATAATATATTTTAACTTTGTTTAGAATTTAATTAAAATTATAATTTAGTTTATTTTTCGAATTGAAGAAAAAAATTATAACTTTTTTTTAATTAAGTGAGTAAACTCATTAAACCCACAAATCTGTATTAAGTCGAATCGAATTCAAATTTTTAAACTCGTTAATAAGTGAACTGTGTTATATTAACTCACTAAGTTGACCGTTTTGACAACTGGTGATTATTTTCTTTAAAAGAACTACTAGTATTATATATCAAGGAGCGCATGGAGTCTACTTACTACTTACTAAATTGTGCCTATACTACGATCGGACAAAATTTATAGCTACACAATAAAATAATAATATTAGAAAAAACTTGTTTTTTTAGTGAAATTAGCTTCATAACAGAGAATCAAATTTACATATATAATAGGAACGTGGAATTATCTTAGATATTCCCAATGAGTAAATAAATCATTCATGTCAACATACCCAAAAGAAAAAAAATAAAAAACTTTACTTTAAAGCACATGCTCAATCCAATTGATTTTTGATAAAAACAACCATGATACGTCTTCACAAAGGAAAAGGATAAGTGACAATCAGATGCATTTGCCACACAATAGCTACCAAATTTAAGAAGACGTTTTAAAGGAAAGACCAGATCCACTTAATTTTTCTTCCATTGTTTTCGATAATTTTTCTATCATAGCCGGGGAAAAGTAGTTTACCCAATCCCCTATTTCACCCTTCCGAAATAGGTACTTTTTCTCAATGTTCCTCCCAACTATTCCACATTTATTCACTTCTAGATTCTTCATTTTCTCGAAACTGCATAACTTTATTATGTTTTCGATCACTCCGTTACTTTCCTCTTCTTTTGTGAAAGGACAGTCCAAGAATTCTGCAACTCTTTTAACGTAAAAACTGACATTTTCTTTGAGTTCTTCATACTTCAAAAACAGAACCTTGTTAGGTTTTGCTATGCTCTCTTTCCAGTAACCTAACATATGCTCCCAAGTCGGACCAAACCCAATTATTCCCTTGCAGTACTTTTCTAAAGCTTCCTCTATCGTTACATCATTCAGAGAATCTGACTTTATTTTATTGAAGAAGGTCCAAGATGAAACAAAAGTGTCAAATGGATTTCTGCAGATATAAACTATCTTACAGTTGGACTCTTTAACTGAGTTGGAGAGGGAAGGGAATGGAACGTGAGTACCAAAAACTCTTGGTTCAGTCATATTGGAGAGGTGAGAAAGCTTGTCATGGATGTTATCACCATGAAAGATGAAATCAAGAAAAGGAACAAGTTCATGAGAATTAGAAGTGAGTAATGGATGATTCTCTGAAGATGAGAAACGTTGTCGATTGAGAATAGAAAAAGTAAGGGCTTTCAACCAAGTAGTACCTGATTTGGGAAAGCTGGCAACAATAACATCACTGTCTTTCGCCTGAAAGTGATTTTGAAAATTGATTACACCTTGAATATGAGTTGATGGACACCAAAAGTGTTGAAAAAGATAGAGATGGCGTGATGCCCAACCCTTCTCTTTCGGAAGGGACAGAAGTAGCTTCTCTTCCTCGTATGCTTGCAGCCCTTCTGGTGAAGCCATTGGAAGCTATGGCTATAGAATGTGAACGATCACTTACCAAGGTTGATGATAATTCACTTCGATATGGGATATCTTTTATAGCGTTCAAGTTCAAGATTTCGTTTTACAGATATGGCTTTTTTGTATTTCAGGGTCCTTTTGACCAAAATATTGTAAAATGGGGTTCGTTGAATTTTTTTTTTTAAAAATGGGTCATATCGTCAGCTGGGAGGACGACTTCCAAGGTGAAGTCGTCATTCCCAATACCGGTTTTGCTTTTTTTTTTTTTTTTTTAAAAAATTAATT
>Ga0214545_1010275_pt1 | contig 13693 bp, 8 predicted proteins | sample CNSS4metaG_FD_160064 | JGI IMG/M metagenome (GOLD analysis project Ga0214545, IMG submission 160064) | Root nodule microbial communities from cowpea collected in UCLA plant growth center, Los Angeles, California, USA - CNSS4 | ecosystem: Host-associated > Plants > Roots > Nodule | place: USA... | reverse complement strand
ATATATATATATATATTTTTGCGTTTGTCTTTTGTAGTTTCATATTTGACTTGTATTTATCTAGAACGACGTATTATAATATTTTGTTCTCATCAGTCTAGATTTTTTATTGTTTTCTTTATATTATTTTTTGCTGAGCATTAAAAATACACTGTATTAATATTTTTAAATACTTTTTTAATATATTTTAAAATGTTAAAATTAATGATAATTAATGTATTATAGAGACACAATATAAAGAATATAAAGAAGTAATATAGAAAAAAACTAGCAGAAAATCCAGAATCTGTTATCATACATGGACCTAATAATAAGTTATAAGGTTTTTAGAATAAAATTTAATGCAATTGTTGAAAATTAATTTACATTAATGTTCTCACCACATTGTGAATTTAGACGACATAGGCATAGACAAATATACCATGAAAACATTTTGACATATCATGAATAACTATCACGCTAAGTTAAGAGACAAGCGATTTGAATTAATCTCTTCGATCAATATTTAAATGTTTTTATTTATTTATTTTATTTAATGAAAATGAGGTGTGTATTTATTTAATAGCATGCATCATTTAAATAAAATTACGCAAAGAAAAAAAAATACATAATTAAAACTATAATAAATGAAAATTATCTTAGAGATTTTATTAAACTTTATAAATGTTGAACAAGTCGAACAACAATAGTTAAGAGAGAAAAAAAAAATGTATGACAAAAATAAATAAAGGTTTTCCAAATGAAATCAAATAAAATTAAGAAAAATATAGAATTATATAAGTTTGTTAGGTTGCTTAAAAAATGATGAGTGTTTTAATAATTTTAAAGAATAATGGATAGACGAGGACAATATATTATAGAGGTACGAGGTTTAAATTTATGGAAAGTATGGTGTTATTTCTTCATTTTCGTGTATATTTATGTGTCACTCGATTTTTTTTTTCTATTATCATTACTAGTGTTTTTTTCTCTCTACATTATTAAACTAGTTTGCAAAAATTAAATAAATTAAAATAAATAAGATGATTCAAACTTAGACAAGGTTAATATATAATAAATTAAATAAAATTGTTATTTTTACTTATTGCTTGAGGGATGAGAGTTTCATAGAGAGATTAGAAGAATGATCCCTATCATGAGAAATCAATTAAATACAATAATGTTTGTTCTACGATAAATGCAATACTTTAAACATCACTAGAGCAACCAAGAAAAAACAACAAATAATTATGCATACTTATTACTTATTCAAAATATGCACCTTCAACACTTAAAAACATGCAAAATAACACAGTTTCTTAACTAAGATCGAACAAATCATAATGAGACCACATTCTCAATAGGAAAATTGTCCAAATTCAATAAACTAAGACTAAGATATTGTAATTTTGAAAATTAAAAGAATAAGCTTCACTTACATGTTACTTGCTCAATTAGCAATATAATCCAAGATATAAAAATAGATGAAATAACACCAAAACATTTAGAGAGACCTAGAAAACCCCACCAAACAAACCAAAACCCTAATAAGAACTTTGACTAATTGATATAACAACTTTCTTTGTTGATTAAACCTACAAACTCTAAAACACATGCAAACAATGATAATCGAAAACACAGACTAAAAGTATAAGGCTTTTGAAAAGTTTTGTAAAAGTAGCTTACTCCAAATTAAATATGAGTTGAAAATGATATAGACTTAATAATTTCATAAGAAGGAATAAAATCTCCTTCAAATATTTAGAAAAAAGAAATTAAAAAAATATATTTTGGATGAATAGTAACTTTTAAAAGTAAGTGATTAATTAGTTAAAATTCTAATTTACATAACTAAAATTTTAATAATTTATTATTCAAATTTATCTCTTCTAAAACTGGTAATAAAAACGCATGTACTTTCACATGTTTTATTGTTTTATTCTTATGTGAAGAAATCAGTTAATTTACACCTTTATTAAGTGAGAATATTTGCAAAGAGGAGTGTGAAAAAATAAACCGACGTTAAAAAAAATCTTATTCATCATTTTCATTACTAAATTATTAATTACATTATATAAATTATTATATATAAATTCGAGTTCAAATTCTTTATTAATTTTTTGATGTTATTTTTTGTTAAACAGTAAAAAAACAGTAAAAAAATTGATGAAAGAATCCAAATTCATAGAAATCTATAAGAGATGATATAAATCAAAATCAACCACATTACTATTTTTTGGAAGACATAATGAATTCATAATCCATTATATTTTTTTACACCAAATAACAATTTCAATATCCCATATATTTTTCTCTTTTATATTCAATCTTTTTTAACTTTTGAAACAAAGGTACTTTGATAATCAAGATTACCGTTTATGTTTTAATTTTTTAAATTAATCACGGCAAACACAATTTTTTTACTTTTATTTTATTTTTTCCTAAATTCAAAGAACATCGACTTTTTTAATTCTTCCACTTTTCACTTCCACTTTATGAAATAATAGTTTTCGAAAAGCATGAAGAAATATTAGTCATATATATATATATATTTTTTTTTTTTCTTCTAATGACATCATATATTTTATAAATTTAATATTTTTATTTTTAGTGAAAAGAGACATAAAGGTAGGTTAGATAAATGTAGTGGGACTTGGTATGGATGACCAAACAGTAAGTACGGAGTTCAAGAAAACAAACAACATCAAGCAACTGTCATTATTCTAACAATAATAATTGAAGGCCCCAAAACCTGCATAAATATTCTCCACTTGTCACGCTTTCAATTTTTTAAACATTATTTTATTTTACTGCATTTTTTAAACAAATTTATATTGCTTTTTTAATTATTTAAATTCACTCCCAATTTTCAGCTTTCTAATTTTGTTCTAGTTGTTAATGCTTTATTAGATATTTTATTCCGTAAAAGTACATCTTAACTAGTTTTACGCGTTTCTATTTATCTAGAAAAGAAACTCACAAAAAATGGTAACTTTCGATTAATTATAATCAATAAAAGATTAAAAAATACCAAAAATATGAAGCTAGCATTCGTATAATATATCTGTAATTATTCCACTAAATAAGTTATTTTATTTGAACTAGGCTGAAGAAAGAAAGAGAAAAGGAATAAAAAATTAAATCATTTAAATTAAAGAAAAATGAAAAGATTTCAATAAAAAATTTATACTAAATGTGATTGAAAAAAAAACTGTTTTTCACTTCTATCTTAGTAAGATTGTATTAATGATTTATTATCATAATAAAGAAAAAATAAAAAAATTAATAATGTATGTTGAAGACATAATGTAATTAACAAAAAAAATATTTATATTAAGAACATTATATACAAAGGCATATTATGTTATATGCAAATCTTCGTTATTATGCAAGGATGATTTTTTTTTTCTCGAGATTTATGGTTTTTGAATAGTTATAGGTGTTGATTTTTATTTTTTCTTTCTCTTTTTATGTGTTTATTCGAATCTATTAAATTAAAATTATCATATGTCTAACATAATTATAAAATGAAATTAGAAGGTAGGAACATAAAACAAATCAATGAGCAGAAGGGTCCATCAATAATTGGTGCAAAAGAATCAGATTTAAAATACAAAATCGAAGAGTACGCGGGATTGTCACTTGTAATAATGCATTGCCCCATTCAAATTTGATTCCATTTTCACAATCAATAAAAAAATCTTTTTCCTTATATTCTTCACCTTTCTTGGTTAAAAAAGGAAAAGAATTTTCTCTCCTTACACAAAACACAAAATGTTATGTTCTTCAAGGTAACCAAAAATTTGTATTATTTTAGTCAAACATGATTTTAATTTTTATACTTTTTAAATGTATAAAGTTAATCCTACAAGTTTTAAAAGTAAGTGAATTTGGATTCGTCACGGTTGAAAACTGTAACTAAATATGAAATTTTACCATGAAAAAGACACATTCGCATATTGTGACAGACTCGGAAAAAAAAACTACAATTTAATACCATTGATTTGAGACGGATGAGTCATAATTCCACGGATTTTCTAAATACCAAAACAAATATGAATTAAAAAAACAAAATTACATCCATATTGATATACTTGAAAAAGTAAATAATTATGTTGAATAAAGGAAATTAATAGTTATTTTTTTCGCAAATTTTCCCTGTTTATTAGATTATAAAGTAATATAATAACATTATATAGAATATTTAATTTTATATTTAAAGTAACATGATCAAAATTAGAATTATGGGATTGGTTATATTTTCTATATATATTAAACTCTAAAAAAAGCATGATATTTATATGAGAGATTTGTAAGATGAAGTAAAAAAGATTGAATGTTTTGTACTAAGTTAAATTGTTCGTAATACATTTAATTAGGCAGGTGTTGGAGGCAACCATGGCTGACATGTTCATTCTTTGTTCCTTGAATTTGCCGTCCTTTCTCTCTCTACAATGCCTTTGACCTTTTGCCATATCGCACCCTTTCTCTCACCAACACGCTTCTTCCTCTGTAGCCACAACCACCGTCACAAAAATTGCACCTTCGCCACGTTACCCTTTTCTCCTGACACCCTTTTCCACCCAACTCAAAAAAAACACCGCCACTCACCTATCAATTGCCACCACCTTCACTTATCTCTTCACATTTCCCACCATCTCTAGACACTTCTCGTCATTCCCATCTTTCTGGGCACCTTTTTTTCACAACGCTTTATATTCTGTTCCAAACTCGTGCGGTCCTTTTTCGTTGGGGTTCTTGGGGTTCTTGTTCTCTGACAATTCTGTTCTGGGAAATCTCAGACATACGTAAAATGTGATCAGGAGATTTCAACCGTGTTTTCGTCACGTTGTAAGGACTAAGGACTAATCTCTTATGCGTGAGTCAACAACTACACGAGGTCTTGGGAATTGTGTTGTTGGGTCTCATGTTTTCTTCTTCTCGGTGGTTTTTGGATCATGGGTTTTTGAGGTTTGTCACCTTCTGATCCCTTTTTCAATACCAACCCTTTACACTAGAGTTTCTGGAAGTTTGGAATTTCCCAAGATCTAAATGAGTTGAAAGTGTTATCTTTCAAGAAGCACTGTGATGGAACCGGGAACCCCATTAGAGAGTTCTTCCAATTTTGACTCTTTAATGTACAATTCATCATCACATAGAAGTACCGTGTCCATTCAGTCCAGGAGTTCTGGTGTTAACAACTCCACCAGGGAAGTGAGTTTTGGCCACTCGGGATCCAAGCCATCGAGATATGGGTCAAAGGGTGCTGATTCCGAGTCTCTCAGTATGTCTCAGAAGGAAATAAGTGATGAGGATGCAAGGGTGGTTTATGTTGATGATCCTGAGAAGACAAATGAAAAGCTTGAATTTGCAGGGAATTCGATTCTTACCGGAAAGTACTCCATCCTCACCTTTCTTCCAAGGAATTTGTTTGAACAGTTTCATAGAGTGGCTTATATTTACTTCCTTGCAATTGCCGTTCTTAATCAGCTCCCTCAATTAGCTGTTTTTGGGAGGGGTGTTTCCATTATGCCATTGGCCATTGTGCTTCTGGTTACTGCTGTGAAGGATGCATTTGAGGACTGGAGGAGGCACAAGTCAGACAAAATTGAGAACAACAGGTTTGGATTGGTTTTGGTTAAAGATCAGTTTGTGAAGAAGAAGTGGAAGCATATTAGGGTTGGGGAAGTTATTAAAATCAGAGCAAATGAAACCCTTCCTTGTGATGTTGTGCTGCTCTCGACTAGTGACCCCACTGGGGTTGCTTATGTGCAGACTCTTAATCTGGATGGAGAGTCTAATTTGAAGACTAGGTATGCAAAGCAAGAGACTCAATCTAAGTTACCAGAAAAGGAGAAGTTAAATCTGTTGATTAAGTGTGAGAAACCCAATAGGAATATATATGGGTTTCAGGGTAATATAGAAGTTGATGGAAAGAGGTTGTCTCTTGGATCCTCTAACATTGTCCTTAGAGGCTGTGAGCTCAAGAATACCAAATGGGCACTGGGAGTTGCCGTGTATTGCGGCCCTGAGACCAAAGCCATGCTCAACAGCTCAGGAGCTCCATCTAAAAGGAGTCTTCTTGAGACTCGCATGAACTCTGAGATCATTATGCTTTCTTTCTTTCTTATAGCTTTGTGTACGGTGACCTCAGTTTGTGCTGGTGTTTGGTTAAACCGCCACAAGGATGAGTTGAATCTCTCACCCTATTATAGGAAGCTGGATTTTTCAAAGGGGGGAGAGGACAACTATAAATATTATGGATGGGGATTGGAAATTGTTTTCACTTTCCTCATGTCAGTCATAGTGTACCAGGTTATGATCCCCATTTCATTGTACATTTCGATGGAGCTTGTCCGTGTTGGTCAGGCCTACTTCATGATCGGAGATTCAAAAATGTATGATAAGGCAACAGAGTCAGGATTTCAGTGCAGAGCTTTGAATATTAACGAAGATTTAGGCCAAATAAAATATGTCTTTTCTGATAAAACTGGCACACTGACTGAGAACAAGATGGAGTTTCAATGCGCAAGCATCTTGGGGTTTGATTACAGTTCAACGGCCGCCAGTCTTGAGAATGAGCAAGTTGAATTCTCTGTTCAAGGTGCATTTCCATCTTCAAATGTTTGTCTGTTCAAGTACAATAATACATTAGTGCATTTATTTTTCTTTAAATAATTTAAAGGATATTTTATGTCATTTTTACTCCAGCGGATGGGACCGTCTTTAAGCCAAAGATGATGGTGAAAGTTAATCAAGAGCTTTTGCAATTATCAAAGAGTGGATTTACAAATGAAGAGGGGAAACAGATTTATGATTTCTTTCTAGCATTGGCAGCCTGCAATACCATTGTGCCTCTTGTTGTTGACACATCTGATCCTATGGTCAAGCTGGTAGATTACCAAGGGGAATCACCAGATGAGCAGGCATTGACTTATGCTGCCGCTGCGTATGGTTTTATGCTAATTGAACGAACCTCAGGTCACATAGTCCTTGATATTCGTGGGGAAAGGAAAAGGTAGATTTAATTGCTTTTTCTTTTATAATAATTACTATCTGATTCTTTCTCTTCTGCAGGCAAACATGTTTTACATTGACAATCTGAAATAATTTGGAAACATTTCTATTATTGGAGTCTCTTATGTATGTCACTATGTCATCATCTATATAGTTGTCTTCTTTCATGTCTTCTTAGTGTTCCTTCCTCCCTGGATATGTAGTGATTTAGTGTACGATGTTTTCCTTAATTAGGTTCCATAGCTATCTACTTTTAGTGAATATTTCTATTATTGGTCATGCAGGTTCAATGTCTTAGGTTTGCATGAATTTGATAGTGATCGAAAAAGGATGTCAGTTATACTGGGGTACAGTGACAATTCTGTGAAACTTTTTGTTAAAGGGGCAGATACATCCATGCTTAGATTGATTGACAAATCATTGAACACAGACATCCTAGAAGCAACTGAAAACCATCTTCGTTCTTATTCCTCTGTGGGTTTGAGGACACTTGTTATTGGGATGCGGGACTTAGATGCTTCAGAATTTGAGCAATGGCACACTGCCTTTGAGGTTGCAAGTACTGCTTTGATGGGTAGGGCAGCTTTGCTTCGCAGGGTTGCTATCAATATAGAGAAGAATCTCTGCATATTGGGTGCAACTGCCATTGAAGATAAACTGCAGCAAGGTGTGCCGGAATCTATTGAGTCTCTAAGAACTGCAGGTATTAAAGTATGGGTTTTGACTGGGGACAAACAGGAAACTGCCATATCTATTGGATACTCCTCTAAGCTTCTAACGAGCAACATGATTCAAATTATAATTAATAGCAACAGTAAGGAGTCATGTAGAAGACGTTTACAAGATGCCCTTGTCATGTCTAGACAACACATGACTGTGCCTGGGGTTACTCACAATTCAGGAGGAAGTGCAGGATCTGTTTTAACTCTAGCCTTGATTATTGATGGTACCAGCCTTGTTTATATTCTTGACAGTGAGCTTGAAGAAGAGGTAAGTGCCATTAAGTTTGTAATGTGTTTAGAATGTATTCCTTGCTTATAGGTGCTGACTTAGCTCAATGCTCTTGACTCCAGTTCTTTCAACTTGCAATTAGATGTTCTGTTGTTCTCTGTTGTCGAGTGGCTCCTCTACAGAAAGCTGGGATTGTTGCCCTTGTGAAAAAGAGGACAGATGACATGACGCTAGCCATTGGAGATGGTATGAAATCTACCATATACTTGTTTCAAATTGTCATTTCCCTTCAAAAGAAAGAAAATTAAATAGGATAACCAAGAAAAAGAAAAGACACACTTTGGAAATGGAGATTAATTTTGCTTGGGGTGTTTTTCATGTTTGTGTAAAATGATGTGAATTTGTTGTAGGTGCTAATGATGTATCGATGATCCAAATGGCTGATATTGGAGTTGGAATCAGTGGACAGGAAGGTCGGCAAGCTGTAATGGCTTCAGATTTTGCAATGGGGCAGTTTAGGTTTTTAGTTCCTCTCTTGTTGGTACATGGACATTGGAATTACCAGCGACTGGGTTACATGATAATATACAACTTTTACAGAAACGCTATCTTTGTTCTTGTCCTATTTTGGTAAGTTAAAATACAGAAAATGAATATAATTAATTACTTGATTTCATCAAATAACTTTATATTTGTGTATGCCACCAGTCACTTCCATTTTTTTTCTCTCTATAAAATGATTTCTTAGTATTTTGGCATCTTAATTTTGCTGTGTCCGTTTTCCAGGTATGTGCTCTTTACTGCCTTCACATTGACAACTGCTATAAATGAATGGAGCAGCATGCTGTACTCAATAATCTACACTGCATTGCCAACTATTGTTGTTGGTGTTCTCGACAAGGATCTTGGTAAAGGGACTCTCCTAAAGAATCCTCAGCTTTATGGCGCCGGGCTGAGAAATGAGGCCTACAACAAAAAGCTGTTTTGGTTGACAATGGTCGATACTTTGTGGCAAAGCATTGCTGTCTTCTTTGCTCCCCTTGTCGCATATTGGGGAACCACTGTAGATGTAGCAAGCATAGGTGATCTTTGGACTCTCGCAGTAGTTATTTTGGTTAATCTGCATCTGGCCATGGATGTCATCAGGTGGAATTGGATTATTCATGCAGCCATTTGGGGCTCTATTGTTGCAACTTTCATAAGTGTCATGGTTATTGACGCTATACCAGCCTTTCCTGGTTTCTGGTATGTGCTATCTTTTCCTGATCTCTCTCCCTTTGAATTTTTATACAAATAAACCTTTGAAGAAGCATCATATTTTCACAACATGCATGGAAAGGATAGACAGATTTACTAATGTCAGATGTTCAATAAAATGTGTTTATTCTTTTGTATACATTATTAGTTTTTTTTTTTTGTTTTCATTTGTGGTGTCACTTGCTTTTCTTCGGTGTTTCTGTACTGTATCTCCATTTTTCATGACTTATAGTCCATCTTAGAACCAAACTATTGTATGACTGCAGAGTGGAATGAAAAATGGAAACAAAAACATGTTTGACTCTAGACAAGTAGTAGTTTTTTTTTTTAACTTTTAAGTCACAGGTAACTTAATCCACAGGTTGTACCTTAACGTAATTTCACTTTTACCTTGGTAAGAACATATTTAAGTACTGTTTGGGAATTGGGGTGGGTTATATTTCTGGCTATATCTATATGTAAGGGTATTGTGGAAAATAGCTTAAAAAACTAAAATGACAACTATTTTGGAACTTAAACAGAAAGACTATTATTTCATAATTAAGGGAGTTTGTTTTAAGAGGCAACACAGATTGTCATTAATTGAACTTATTAGAAACCTCAAAATTTTGTGGGTCTGTCTTCTTATTTAATGAGTGTCTACATATAGAATCTGATATTTAGGTGTGTTGAAAAACTTGTGCAGGGCTATCTTTGATGTTGGAGGCACTGCATTGTTCTGGTTATGTTTGGTTGGAATTATAATAGCCGCATTACTTCCGAGATTAGTTGTAAAATATGTTTACCAGTATTATTTTCCCAGTGATATTCAGATTTCAAGAGAAACTGAGAAGTTTGGGAATCCAAGAGACAATGGAGGAAGACAAATAGAAATGCTTCCTGTTTCAGATGTTTCAGTAAGATAGCACATGGTAGCTTGTTCCCTTTACATAATATCTTTTCTTTTGTAAAGTTACATATTCTTTAGGCTAAGTCACAGTGTTTCAGTTGGTTGCCAGATTTCTTGTTTCTATCCGAAGGATGGAGTTTTTGTTGCTATTCCTTTGTGTTGATATATTAGCTTGTTGTAAATTAAAAATATTATAGCAGATAAAGTACAAAGGTTAATTAAATGTTACAGTTTGAATTTATACATCAAGAGTTTTATTCATTTCCTGCTTCATGATGTTTGTTTTCCCCCTTAAGCTTTTGCTTGGTTCAATTTTGTTTTTATGCAAGGCTTCATGTTCTCTTAAATTATTATACAGATATTATGACACTTATCTTGTTTTTATGTGTGTTGAGAAGGACTAGTTTGACATTTGGTCCTCCACCTAGAAGATAAAAAAGAAAAAAACAAGAAACACAACCAAAGTCACAAGTAGGTCCAAATCTATGGTTATACCAATAAATGGGGCAAAGAGTTCTCTTATAGAGACATAAAGAAGCATTGTCTTTTTTCTACTTTTTGTGGGGACCTTATCAGTTATTTAAATGACCTTTTGAAACAGACTTTTTCCAGTTTTCTTATGAGTTAAACAATCTTCATTGTCCAGATATAATAACTGGATAACCAATTGTTAGAAAGTGGGGAATTGGATCAAACTTTCATTCATTTCTAATTAATATTTATCACACCCATATATTTTTAACATACATATTTATCTGTTTTATATTTTTAATAAAATAATATTTATACTTTTTGAATAAATGACTCTTTTACTCCGCTTGTATTGTAATTAATAAGAGGAAAGATGTATTGACACCACTGTATAATAAGAGAAAAAGATGTATTGATATCATACTTGTTTTACATTCATATAACAACTCTAAATAATGATAATAATATATTATACTAAATTATTTAATTAAAATATAAATTAAATTATTGGATATAAAATTTAATAGAATGGGTTGTAGGTGAGAGTGAAAAATTCATAAGGTTCTTTTAATAAAATGAATTTTATTTTTTTCTATTTTTAAAATTACAAAATTTTTTAATAGCAATTTAATGATTTAGTTATTTTATATTGAAAGCATGGGTTCAATTATAATGTCACTAAACTATAGATTATCTCAAAAAATATTTTAATATAAGAATAAAAAAATAACTATAAAAATTAAATTTATTAACTTATTATTATATTATTTTAATATATATATATATATATATATATATATATTTATAATATAATATAATATAATATAAAGTATGATTGTTATTCTATTAATAATATAAGGAGGGTAAATATTTATTTTAAAAATTAGAGAGTAATATCACTTTTTTTACTGGAACTCGTTTTCTGGTTACTAGGTTATGAAACAATCTCACTTGTCATAGCATAATTATTGTTGGTCAAAGAAGGTTTTGCACTTGATGAGTGTTGAACACGATTTTTTTTTGTTACAGGAATTATAGCCACAACAATGTCTAAAGTTCATTTAAAAAGATCTCAACAACGAAATAATTTCCAAATAATTAAATAATTTGACTTTTTATTAATAAAAAATGTTACTATTTATAAATTTAAATTTAAATTTTTAATTCTCATAAATTTCCATTTAAATTTTAGTGAATATATTATTTTTAAATAAAACAAAAGAGGTGTACTGTCCTATATTAAAATATACAGAAAATAAACGTTCTTTATTAAAAATAAAGCGTGATTGATTTTGTTTTACTAAAACCATATGGAAGATGTTCATTATTTTTTAAATAGAAAAGATTAAAAGAACCAGTGCACTAATAATATAAGATTACTGTGTAGTAAATCATATAAATTTATCTATTTTATTATGTTAAATAGTGTCTGCTACAAGAAGGAATTCGCTTGAATCATGTTTGAGTTATTTTGTGTGAAAACTTTTAGTTGATTTTGATTTTCAAATCAAAATAAAAGTTAATTTACTTTAGAATAAAAACTTTTTTATTGAAAATATTTTAAAATAAGTATTTCTTTCAACTTTTTTTAAACTTGAATATAAAAGAAATAATTAATTAATAACGAGGTTCATTAAAAATCTTAAATATTAACTAATTTTAGAAATCAAAATAAAAAATAATTAGTTATTATAACTAATTTACATATCAATTTATAAATTTAAAATTATTGATATTTAAAATAATTTTTATTATAAATAAAAATTTATAATTAATTTATAAATTAGATTTTAAATTAGTCACTGACATTAATTATCAAAATTTGATTATCAAATAATTTAATGTTTAAATTGGTCAATAAATAGATAAAGCATAAATTGTATAAAATGCTACCAGCTTCTCCTACCTATAGCAGACAACCTTGGATTAAAAATGGACTCCTAAAGCTCTACTCTTCCCAGATGCTCTAACTATACAAACGAAACTATCATTACGATCATAAATAAATAGTTACTCACTATTTTGAGACATATGATAGAACATAAAGCTACGTACACCATAAAACACTAAAATGACTCTAAAATAGAGAAAAAGTGAGCTATCCTATTTTCAACTTTGATAAGATAAACAATTAAAGTTCTTAGTTGTAACGTCCCATTTAATTATTGAACGAAATTAAAGGAAACGTCACACGATAATAGTACTGCAGAGTAGTCTTGGGGTCCCTAACACAACCCCTACTAAACTAGGCACACCACGATGCCAACAAAAACAGGATAGCTGAATACGAATACAACGTAGAATGTAGCGTAGAAATACAGAAAGAAATACATGGGCCTTGGCCCTAAATAAACACAAGGAAGACTCCAGCCCGGATGGCTAAGCAGCGGAATCACCATTCGCTTGTTGACCCTGAGAACCTCGCCCAACTGCTCCCATCAACCAAGTTGATGATCATCGCAAGGAAAAACGGCCACATACAACACAAGCATACAACAAAATGGGTAAGCTAGAGCCAACAACATATATCATGCAATCAAGCATATTTCCATCATCTCATCCACATAGCAACCAAACATGTTATGACTCTTCATTCAATACACTACGACTCGACTCGACTCATCCGGATACGTATAACTTGGTCGGATTCAGCGGATGCTTGCACTTGTGTGGGTACCTCTGCTCGAACCTGAGCTGCTCGATCCCTGAGCTTTGTAATACCAGTGTTATAATGAATCAAATCTCTCCCACCACAAGGTTAGCCCTTAGTGAGTTTCAGGCCTCCTGCTACTCCCACCACAAGAGTCAGTCCGCTCTAAGTGAGACTAACTGACTCCTCGGAGCGTCAGGATGCAACCTTACCTTGAATCCTTACCTAGTTATACAGATGGGGCACCACCATGAACACCCACTAACAGGGGCCATGGAATTACGTCCCGACCACTGAAGCGCAACCCCGGAGGTCTCACCTAGAGACCCCAAGGAAATTACACGCTGACACAGACCAACATTCGTAAAATCAGCAATAAAAGAATATTAAATAATATTATCAATTCCTTATCAACCCTTGAAGTTTAATCCTCATATCAATCACATCCCAAATCCATACCTCTGATCATCACCACCCCA
>Ga0214545_1010274_pt1 | contig 13693 bp, 9 predicted proteins | sample CNSS4metaG_FD_160064 | JGI IMG/M metagenome (GOLD analysis project Ga0214545, IMG submission 160064) | Root nodule microbial communities from cowpea collected in UCLA plant growth center, Los Angeles, California, USA - CNSS4 | ecosystem: Host-associated > Plants > Roots > Nodule | place: USA... | reverse complement strand
AAAAAGATATATGAATATATAATATATATATATATATATATATATATATATATATATATATATATATATATATATATATATATATATATATATATATATATATATATATATATATATTGATGTATTGGAGTGTCTGTAGAATAGGACTGGATATTGGTTAGGGTTGACAAAATCGCAGGTATGGAGGATTCTGCGTTTGGGAAGGCACTATTGTGCCGCCTGGCAGCTCTAGGCTTGCCGCCAGGCGATAGCGAGTCCAGAGGTTATGTGGTGAAATTCTGGCAGCCATGTACAAGAATGTCGGGAAGGTCTGCGAGTCTGTTTTGAGAGAAAGTATCTGTGGATGAATTGTGGTGAAATTGGGTATGCGGCGACCATTATAATAAGAACCTTAGAGTGATTGGATTTTTAAATTGGATGTGGTAAGAAACAGATGGGAGGCAGTAGCAATTAACTAGGAGTTTAACAATCATTTGCTGGAAATGAATGTGAATGTTTAAGTCTTTGGTGAGACTGTGGTATCAACCAAATTTCGTGGTATATTTAAGGGTGTGACCATAGATAGTGAGGGGCTAGCTGTTTTCATGAGGCGAAAGAAGTTGCTATTTTATGATAGTGTTCTTGATTAATTGGGGAGACTTGAATTCGATGGATTGGTCATTGTAGAGTATAGGACTGAATTACATATGATAGTTGTATACTAGCCAATACGAGAGTGTGATATTGGAGTTTCTATGTGGTCTATGTAAGTGAGTTAAATAGTAAATTGGATTAACTAAGGTGCCACAAATCAGAAAGGTACTATTCTGGTATGGCGCCTGGCGGTGTATTGATAACCGCCAAGCGAAGGGCTTAACAGGGGGAGCACTGTACTGAGGGGCGCCTGGCGGCACGTCGAGCTTCGTCCGGCGGTAACGGGAAAACAGTGGCTCTAAAAGGACGCTGGCGCCTGGCGGGAGAGGAGTACCGCCAGGCGGTCTGGAGCGATTTCGCTTGGCGGCGTGTGGGCCGAGCCAAGCGGAAATGCGATTGTGCTTTGGTTGTTTTGGGTATTATTTGAGCAATGATGATACACTTGGATCGGGAGATGCTGTGCCATGAGCGGGTAGGTTCATGGATGGTGGTTAACATGTGACGATATGAGCGGGGAGGTTCATATCCTGTTACTCAACGTGGGGATACGAGCGAGGAGGGTTCGTATGTTCCGTGCTCACGTTGAGAGATGCCACGTGCGAGGAGGTACGGGGCTGATGGATCACATGTGTTGGACTACGGGCAGGCAGGTCCGTAGAGCAGGACTACGAGCGGGGAGGTTCGTAGAGCAGGATTACGAGCGGAAAGGTTCGTAGAGGCAGGAACACGAGCGGGCAGGTTCGTGTGAGCATCGTATTCCCGAGTCCAAGGCTAGCCATTTGTGTGATTTGAAGGCTGAAAAGCCTTGGGGTTAAGGTCTTGGCGAAGAATTATGTAGAATGAATAAGATGGGTGTATAATTTATCTTAAGTATTATATATCTGTTATTTTATTTTTCTCAGCTCACCCTTTCTCTGTGTGTATGGCGATGATCGTGTGATTCGTTACATGGGAGCAGATGTTGATACAGGTGGTGCTGAGGATGTCCAGGCGACGGAGTGACGACTAGCTTTGGGAGCAGAGCTAGGGTTTCCTTATATGTACTTTATCATGCTTTCATTTTCAAACACGAATTTTGAGAAATTGTAATACTTTATTGTTTAAGTTATGAGTTTTGGCGCGTGTTTTCATAAATTTAAATTTTCCGCGTTGGGATTATTATCGAGACGACTTTTGATATAATTTATTTCTTTTATTATTTATTTTTAAGTAATATTCCTTAGGGATGTTACATTAGACAAGTTTATTATGTCCTATATCCAGCATTTGGGAGCATCGACAACTGTGATTGGTGTGTTGCAATACAAACTATGCCTAGGGGTTGCATTGAGTCAAATGAGGTGGAGGATAGTTTTATCAAGTTGATGAAATTTCACATGTACATGAAATAATTGAAGTTGAAGGTGTATCTACACTACATGAGTTTGATGGTGATCCTAAAGAATTGGAAGGAGAAATACAAGATGAAGATGAAAAAGGAGAAGAAGATCTGGATGACCAAGAAGATGAAGAAGAAGAAGATGATCATGACGATGGGTATGACAATCATGACAAAAAATGATGAGGAGGAGGATGACGATGATGATTTAATTATGTGGTTGTTGTGAGATGTTATTGTGGTTGTTGTAATCATTAAATTGATATAAGTGATTCCTTGTGTTTCAGAAAACTTTATATATATCACTTATAAAAGTATTAAACTACCATTTGAGTAGGCTAAAAGTACTAAAAATGATATTTGTATCAAATTACCATTTGAAACTATAAAATAACTATCTGATTGATACTTGATATTGATTTTTATGGTTTTATATAAGTTTGATTACTACAATGTCTTCTGGTCATCCATCTTATTCTGAAAAGGGAAGAAGATAGCAAAACAAATACGATAGCCATGCTATATCATAAGGGTTCCTGACCAAATACCATCCACATCTACCCGAACTCCACCCAATATTGGGTCAACATAGAGTGCACCCATCAGGTACCCTACCATACTAGGGTACCCACACCACACCCTATTGTGGTTCCCACACCACAACCTTCCCACACAGGACCATCATACAGTACAGCAATTTAAGCACCATCCCCTATTATGGTACCCATACCACATCTTATTGTGGTTCCCACACCACACTCTACTCTGTTTCCCATACCATCTAGATCCACAACACAACCTTCCCACACAGGACCATCCCCTATTGTGGTTCACATTACTTCTAGACCCTCCTCATCCTCAATACCTTATCCTAATTGCCAATACAACACATTCTTTTGACTCGGTAACTGATGAAGTTTACCCTCCTCTCCATTATCAACGGATGATTGAGCCTTTCAATCAAGGGTAATATCTGATTATCTTAAAAACTAATTTGTATTAGATGACTCATTTCTACCTTGACTTCTTTTTTATGACTTTTATGCATTCATATTTAGGTTTGTTCCTTCTAGAGTTTCTTCTCATGCTATCACAAGATCTATTAAGCAACAGTTCCTAAGGGCTTTGCCATCATGGGTAGTAATACCTCCAGAAGATAAAGAACCTTTCTAGCAGTTTTTTAAGGTAAAACTTAATGAAACTTATTCTCATTGCCTATTCATATTTTGTCGTCATGATGATTTGTACTTGATTTATTGTGTCGTCAAATTAAAAGAAAATTCCACAGTAGAGCATCTCATAGGGTACCCGAGAAGTTTAAGGATGCTAGGACTGCAAGAGAACATTCTTATTGGATTTTGGGAAAATATTTGGAATAGATTGCTAGAACATTGGAATTCTCCCAATTATTTCAATAAATGTGCTACAGCCCAAAGGAATAGACCTTCAAAAAAGGCTGGGACCTTACACACAAGAGGTTCCATTATCACTCATAAGCATGCCCTTCGTATGGTATAAAACCTTAATTCCGTTTATTTTCATTTTATGATATAACTTATGTCTTTTAAAACTAACGTATATATAACCCCATATTTTGATACAAGCACATGAGTTGGGGTCTAGGAGATCTGGTCAGTTTATAGATGAAAGGTCTAGGAGAACACATGTAAGCAAAAACTATTACTATTATTTCCTTTAAACTTAAATATTATATCATATTTAACTAATTTCTCATTCTTTTTTGTCAATAGGAAAAATTTTCATGTTGACTCTCACAAGTCAGATCTAAGCAAGGGTCATGTGCTTATGCGTCACAAGAGCATAATGATGATGTTGAACAAGAAGACATCATTAGGACATAGTGTTGGGTTGACGTTGTCGGTGGAAAAAATATAGGAAGACTATGTGGGACTTGAGAACTTGCACAAATTACACTACTAGAATAGGTATCCACAAACACCAACCATGTTCTTCCACTAATGTTGAGTAGGTCGTGAACCGACTCATGTAACGACTAGAAGAATGTGATTAGACTTATAAAAATTTGAGTCGAGAGTTTCAAAGCCTCCAAAATCAGTCATGCCCTTTCTACATCCTAATGCCCACCCTCATCTTCAACAACATCAATCAATAAGAACATCATCCCAACAACAACCCACTCCAGTCCAACCCATCGTAGTCCATCCCACCACACTCCAGCCCACCGTAGTCCTGCCAACGTCCCAACAATAACAACACCCTCAAGAAGAATATGATTATGTAGATTATTAGGACTTCTATTACATTTGTACTTATTACATGGTTTTTTATCATGTCTTGATACATTACTTAGACATCATATATTGTTATTGATATTTGTTTGGATTATCTTTACTTTTATATACATACATTTGTAGTTGATGTTTTTGGGGTATTGTACGATATTTTTTTATATTTCCTAGCTATGATTACTTATGAGATTGGCAAGTCTGATTGTATATTTGTATGAGATTGCATGATTGATGATATGTCTGATTGTCTAGTTGAGATTGGGATGTCATAATTGCGGAATGCATTGGAAAATGAAATTAAAATTATTGACGGATATATTTGTCGAAACATCTGTTGAAATATTACCGACAGATTTATCCATTGAAAAATCCATCGGTAACGTCTACCATATTAATCATGTAATTAACGATGGATTATTAATTTAAATAGTACTCCTTTCGTCCAATTATCACCTTGAAATTATTATTTTTTGGGTCTTACAATAGGTCTGGGGATGGAACACAATCAAGCATGCTAGTTTCTTGTGGCAACTTCCAATGTCATTGTGGGCAACGTCAAAGCCAAGGAAAAAAATGAGGTCACCTAAGTTCTTGATGTAAAAGTTTTGATTAAGAGGCATAGTGACTTTATCAATTTCCTCAGTATTGGTTCTAGTTAAGCTTGATTTGATGGTTGTCATGTTTCAAGAATAAAGAGTGATCATTAGAAGAGAATTTATAAGAATTTGATATAATAAAATTAGAGAGTTTGGCTTACCATTGTCATCTAGCTTGCTTCAATCCATAAAGTGATCTTTGAAGTTTTGCACATATGTGTGGAATTACTGAAAGATAGATGAGGGAGGGGGGATTTGCATGTTCACTTCCTCATGTAGAGCATCATGAAGGAAGGAAATATTAACATCAAGTTGCTCCATGATCCTATGATTTGAGGCAACCACAACATGAAGGAAATGAAGAGTTGTGAGTTTGGCAACAAGCATTCAAAGAAGTCCAGAACCTCGAGTTGTGTATATCCTTTGGCAATGAGTTTGGCCCTATGTTTGTAAATGGTGTTGTCTAAATTATACTTCATGTTATTGATCCACTTGCACCCAATCATAGTTTTACCAGGAGGCAAAGGGGTGAGAATCCAAGTATTATTGGCATTCAAGGAATTAAGCTCATCAATAATAACTTGCATCCACTCGGGATGTTGTAGGGCTTCTTTGTAGCTTTGTGGTTTCGTGTTTGATGAGAAAGATAAGACAACATGTTTAAAATTAGGAGATAAATTAGTATATGAAATGTATTTATAAATAGGATATTTGTTGACGTGATTGATCTGATCATCATGTAGATATTTGGGAGTTTTCTTGGCTTGAGTAGAACGTCTTGGTTGAAGGGTAATGAGCTTATTAGAAGAACAACTATGATTATCATCAACAAAAATATCAGAGTTTTCAGCAACAAAAATATCAATGTTTTGTGTATATGAGTGAAAACATTAGAATCAACAAGTATAGTATGAAAAAAAAGTAACATCATCAAAATTGTGAGCATAATTTTGAAGAATAGGGAGAGATACGTTCTTATCATCTTTGATGTTTGATAAAAGTAAATTTCCATTTGATAAACTAATGAGAAATTGTTTAAAGAGATTGTGATGTGGCTGGTTATACCAGAACAAAAAAAATTTCCAAACTGAAGAAGGAATACTTGAAGGGAAAATAGAGTTTATTTTACTACTTTAAGCCTGATGAGAGGAGATAGAGCCAACTTGGTTAGTTTGGGCAGAAGGATTGCATATTGTTGATTGTTTGAAAATTTCAGCAAGAATTCGGTATTGTTGAGCTATGATATGGATGTCCCCAAAATTATCTATTATCTATTACTTATCAATACAGTCTTTTTAAGTCGAAACAATGTGAACTTAGGAGGGCTTACTATTGTAGAATTTTTCGCCTGGGGGATAGCCATTCTTTTTGTATCACACATTGATAGTATGAAAATTTCTTCCACAGGAGTGCAAATTTTCTTTTGACTCTAGCTTTTCCTTTCTTCACTTGGAAAACCATTTTTGCGGCATTATCTATATGTCCAACTTTGCCACAAAAAAGTGCAATTATGGACATTTGTAGCATTGACAAAAGTATTGGAAGCGCGTGAGTTGTTAAAAGCGGTGGAAGAATTGGAATTGTCTAAAGCGATGGTAGCAGAAGAGGTGGAAGTAGTAGTTTTGGTATTTGCAGTAATGTTGCCGCTGGACAACTATTTCTCCTATTGCATGACAAGGGAAAATAATTTGGGTTATCAGTGGCATTAGTTCCATGAGCAGAAAGTTAGATTTTATGTTGTTAAAATGATCATTTAACCCTTTTAGGAACTACATTTCTTGGTCCTGCCTTTTGTCTTTGAATGATGGTTAGATAACCTCGACATGAACATTTTTTTTAACATGCACAAAAATTATAAAGTCTAAAATTTTCGACCTCGTCCCAAATGACTCTTAACTTGATGAAGTAGTTAGACACACTTAGGTCACCTTGATTTAGAGTATTGGCTTCAACTTGAAGATAAAAAATTTACAAGAGATCTCCTTTAGAAATCCAATTCTTCAAATCATTTTAAATGTTGTGAGCGTTATCCATCCAGATGAGGCTTTGAAAAATGGCAAGAGAGATAGAGTGGACCAGCCATGATGCAACCAGATTGTTGCAACAATACTAGACAGAGAAATTGGGGTCATCTTTACGGGGTTGCTTAGCGGTGCCAAGAATGGGCTCAAACTTGTTCTTGGCGTTCAAGACAGTAACCATGGATGTGCTCCATGAGTGATAGTTTGCAACATCTAAGAGAGACGTAACAAGAGTCGTCGTAAGAGGTGTAACAAGAGTCGTCGCAAGATTCACGCTGGGGTACAAATAAAGATAGATGTAGGTGTCATGTTATTTGTTTCTTTAGGTTGTTCTGTTGCCATGAAGAAAGAAAACAAAGAAAGTAGGATAAAGAAATATCATTTGAAGAGCTCTAATACCATATTAACATTATTGGCATAAATTCATGTTAAAAGAAAAAAAAGGAACAAAGAACAAAGCTATAGAGGAAAAAGGAGAAGAAAGGAAACTGGAGAATATTATTTTTATTAACCCATCTTTGATTGATACAATAAGATACTAATATATGGAAGAAAAAAAGATATAACAGAAGCTAAAACAAAACAAAAAACATCAAGCAGTGTTAAGCGGCAATAAATAATGCAGAGTGGTGAGCAGAACCACGAGCTGGATAACCATATTTTATCAATTGTTCAGAAAGAAGACTCAAGTCAAATTTTTATTTCTCTTTTGTTTCTTTAATGGATCCAATATGAATATTTAATATAATGTAAATCAAATATTAATTTGTATATTTAATTGATTTGTATTTTTTTAAACGAGTTATGTTAGATGAAAAGAATTGTTGAGAATCATAAGAATGGTATGAATTGGGTGTCACAAATCTAAAATGATATATGAATCATTACTTTATATAAAGACATATTTTATAACAAAGGTTCTCTTGTTTGACTGATAGTCTAAGTCACACAGACTAACATATCACATGGTGATAAGTTGAGGATGGAGTTCTTGCATATCATGATATGTGTAGATGAGCGACTTGGGTTCTAATGAACTTATCCTAATTGTTATTCTACGTTCACTTGTTAATATAAGTCTTGGTTTAGATTAGATGTTAGTCTTTGGTAGAACATACATAGTATGAGTATTTGGTAAGCATCAATTGATATTTAGGTTAAATATCTTTTGATGTATATATCCATGTCTAATTTATATAGGCTTCTACATTTGTGTTTGATGGAATTGAATTTTCAACTAAAATGTTTCATTTTATATATAAGAAAACAAATAATTTAGCTTATGAAAACATTTAAAACATGTTATTTAAAGTTTAGAAAATAATGTCCTTGCACAACCACCAATCTACTCACTCAATGGGTTAAACAAGTGTCTAAATTAGCTAAGTCATCACTTTGCTCACTCAACCAAAGGTTTGCTCCACAAACAACAAAAACTCTTGGGTTTTCACTGAATTAAATTTGACCTAACTAACAACTGGGTCACACAACGATTAAACCTTTCATGGTTTTGTAATTAATGAATTTTGCTTAACAAAGAAAATGTTTACCATATTAATCTATGTAGAAAACAATTTAGCATAATTTCATAGATTATCCAACAATGTTATAGTTAATTTTTTACATATATAATTTAGAATTGCTTTCTAAATTAGCCATATTAACTCAATTTGATTGAATTTCACACTCTATAATTTAACTGGCAAGCATAAAATATATCACATCTACCTTAATTCTACTTAAATCAATATAATTGAAAACATCATACTCACTCATATCTCTTTAAGCATTTTTATAGTCCCAACAATGACAAAGATAATATGTCATTATAACTCATTTATAGTGAACCACAGAAATTTATGTCCATCACTTTCAATAATTAACATCTCAATCATATAATACATTATTAACTAATAATGTCCATAAGGAACAATAACTGTATTCCAAACTCATAATTATTGTAACAAATATATCAAAAATCACCATCACATCCATAATATATATATATATATATATATATATATATATATATATATATATATAAAAACACAAAGCACCTTGCACATTCTTAAATAAAACACATTCCTTGCACAAAAATTAAAACATCTTGCCAAGTCAAATCCATATTCTAAATCATCTACCTTAAGATGATATCAAGTTATGATTAGTTTCACATACTTTTACAACTTGCTCAACTACTTAGGGTTTTCACTTCTACCATAAAAGGCTAAATTCGTACATAAAATGTTCTAATCAACAATGTAAATATATCATCATGTTCCTTGAATAACAAATACTCATTTTTATCTCAAAAATCTGACATGCAAATTCCTAACCATTGATATAAGTCAAGAAAAAAAGTGTTTTACTCTATATTAAGACATCTAAAGTGGACTCAGATATTTGATAACGTTGTCGTTGACGCGATCAAATTAATACTACTTATCTATAACAACTTCAATATTGTTAAGAAAGTAGTCAACAAAATAGTAAGGGTAAAGTAACCCAAAGTCGTCTCCCAACGAACATGAAATTTATTTCCACACCTCCATGAGCTCAACTTAGTTGCAGCTGCACTAACACACCTCAAAATATCCAAAGAACATTTATGCAACTAAAAAGCTATTTTTAACATGTTTTTGTATCTGATGCTCAATAAACCCAATTATAGGAAATCTCAATTAAACCAATCTTTAAGCACAAAAATTCAATTAAAATACCCATAATTAAACATTAAATGAGGGCAAAAATACACACTCATCATAACCCCACACTTATCCTTTTGCACTCCTGGGCAAAATTGAACAATTCCAAAACTTGTTCTAAGGTATTTTATTTCACATCAACAGCGGATCAAAGAAATGAACCTTACTTGAGACAAATCAATATTCTAAAAATCAAATTACCATGCATAAACAAACGGAAAGATTATATTTTTCACACATAGTTAATCTTTTGAATTCACAAGACATTCAATTATGAAAGAAAACACTCAAGTTAAATGTGTATTTTCTCACCAAAATTCGCTCAAGTGTTTGGCTTGTGTTTTCACTCAAAATATCCATGTAAGTAAACACTCCTAATACTTAACAAGACTATAACATTCACAAACTTTCAGAAAATATGCATTCAAAGATCATGAGGACTTTTCACAGGTTATGATGGGGCCAAGGCAAAGGTAGGAAAAATTTTAAAATTTTTGGGTTTTTGAAATAGTAATGTTGGAAGAATAATGGAGCATAATTTCAAAAACAACTATTTTTCGTTGATTGCTTTGTTGCTCTCTATTTTTTTAGAAAGTAATCATTTTTTTCATTTCAACACTTTTTCATCAACAAATTTTCCTTTTGCCATTTTTATTAATTTGTGGGTGAGGTACTCGCCCACACACTTTATTCCTCAACCAATCCTATCATAATCCACTAGCTCCTTTCTTCTTTCCTAAGATAAGGAAAAACATGGTCTTTTTCTTTTTAAGGGTTTATAATGGGCTTAAAACAAGAAAAAGGAGGTTTAAAGCTCAAAGGGGCTACCAATGGATTAATATCAAGGTGGGCTTATTTGGCTAAGTAGCTAAAAACAAGAAATGCCTCAGTCATATCAAATCATGCATATTCACCTAAGTTGCAAAATAAAAGAATCAAGCTAAACATTTGAGTATAAACAAACATGAGCAAGTCACTCAAGAAAATATAGGAATGGCACATGGTAGTCCATCCTTTGCATTAAGGCTCAAGACTCACAAGGTCAAAACTCTTTCACAAAAGATTTAATCAAGAAATTCTCAAATCAACTCAATTAGCAAATCACAAAAATAATCCACCCATGTCAACATGATTTTTATTTTTCCAGAATTATGATCATCCCAATTACTGAATCAAATCCCAAAATCCAATGTCAATATGTTTTATTGAAAGCAGGGAAATATTTTTTGTGGATTTCTTATGAGACATATTGTTTAAAAGTTTCACTAAGTAAAAAGTTAATACCTTCACAATTTTCTCAAAAAGAAATCACAATTTTTTTTTCTTTTTAAATGAAAAAAAATATAAAAAGTTGAAAAAAAAAGAAAAATCCTACCTACAATTTGTCTCCCCCACACTTATTTAAAAAAAATGTCTTTGATGGACTTATTTTGGGAAGGAAACGAAAAATTGTGACTTTTGGCTCAATCTAGCCATATGTCAAAATTTTTTTTTTTTAATTTTATAAAGTACAAGTCAGCTTGTACAATTTTATTAAAGAAAACAAAAACATATATTTTTGAAATTTTTTAATATTTTTAAAATTAAAAACAAAAACAAAAAACAAACATGCATGCAAATTAAGTTTTTTATCAACAATAATTTCAAAATAATTTGAATCTAACCTCTTTTCTTGTTGCAGCAACCTTTCTTCTTTTTCTGCAGCCATATCAACAAAGATAACCACTGAAAACTTATTTTCATTATTCACATCAACAAACTTGATGTGTGGAGTGTGTGGCTTCAACTTAATTTGAGCATCATCAAGTGCATTCAAGTGCATCATCAAGAGCAACATCTTTAGCAAAATTGACATGTTCATCAGTAGACATATTACTATGAGCATCATTATATCTATCAGCAGATATATCAGTGTGATGTGATTCTGGTGTTGGTTGATCTAACATTTGAATCGTGTACTCGTTCACATCAGTGCTCAATTGTTCCATCCTTTGATTCATGCTCCTTAACATTATCATTTCATCCTTTTGCTTAACTATCGTCTTTATAAGTTTTTCTAAGGTGGCCTCCACAGCTTTGTCTTTCATTAGCTGACTTAAATCTTCTGACATTTGTTCAGCTCTAATAGCCAACCTTAGAAGCATATCTTCTATTTCATGACGAAGTGCTCTAAATTCCAGGGTTTCAGCAAATCTCGGATGGCATTGGAGGGTGGTATTAATAGTACAAAGTATTTCTATAAAGTTGTTGTTACTTGCATCCTCCATCATGTCATACAATACTTTATCATTTCCATACCATTTTTGCTCAATATCTTTGCATCATTGATCAGCTCGCAACCTTTCATCTGTGGTGTCTAATTTCTCTCTCAGTCCATCCATTAATAACACAACTTCCTTATAGGATGGTCCATTGATTGTTGCAACTTGTTGTGATGGTGCATGTTGTTGGTTTTGAGAACCAAATGGAACATATAATGGTTGGAGTGGACATATAGAATATGGTTGTTGCTCATGGTATGATGGTTGCTCATATTCCACAAAAGATGATCTAGGATATAGATCATTCAGTTGACGTATAGTTAACCTACTTAATTCAGGTGCAGAAGTAGGTGTAACAATTTGTTGCTGATAATTGTATGGATCATGTGGTTGTTGTGGATAATAATTACAATTCACTTGAAAATCACATTGTTGATTATTTTCATATGAAAAATTATTTTTCATTTTTGAAAGAGGTTTTCTGAAAAGAAATAAGTTGAAAGCTTGTTGAGTAGACTTCCAAGAAAGAGAGGTGTGTCTCAATGGGCAACTTAAGTACCTTGTCTTTCCTTAGCCAAAGTGTTTCCCAACCAGTTTCACAAATTTCCCAACAAAAATCCTCAAACAAAAATTGAGATAAAAAAAATGTTAGTGATAAACAAAAAAGGTAAAATCAAAATAATACAAAATAAGAACTAAAATGATAAATATTCTAACCGTGTTCCCCGGCAACGGCGCCAAATTTGATAACGATGTCGTTGACGCGATCAAATTAATACTACTTTTCTATAAAAACTTCAGTATTGTTAAGAAAATAGTCAACAAAATAGTAAGGGTAAAGTAACCCAAAGTCGTCTCCCAACGAACATGAAATTGATTTTTAACAAATTAGTTCTTATAAAACTATACAAAAGAGTTAGTCAAATAAAAATATGAGAGATAAAGATAAAAAGATAAAATAAGATATAAACAATAATAAAGAAAAATAGGTCGATTCCACTGCTTTTCAAAATAGGATTCATCATTGGTTTCCTAAAGATTATTGTTATTGATTTCTTGTTTAAGACTTCAAATTAATCAATGTAACTTCTCAATTAATTTGTTGGCGTCCTTACTTTCAACCAAAGTAACTTCTCAATGAAAAGCAAGAACTTTGTAGATTAATCTTAGTAAATTTAACCAAAGTAACTTCTCAATTAAATATTACTAATCCTAATCATATCCATTCTTTTACCTCTTATATCTAGTAAAAAGCTAATTAACCAAAGTAACTTCTTGATTAATTCTAATCTAAGTTTTCACCTTTAATCAAAGTAACTTCTCAATTATTAGCAAAAACTCATGCAATCATATGAAAGTTTCTAAAATTAATCAAAGTAACTTCTCAATTAAAATTTAAAAACCCTTGGACTCATACAATTGTAATGTTATGTAGATTAAGAACCAAAAGACATAGACGAAAATAAATCTCAACAATAATCAAAAGAACAAACAAATTAATTGATCTAACCTCAGAATCCAATTAAGAAATTACAATGGAATCAACCTAAGAAGTTCAGCACTCCATGAAATACAAAATAGAAACAGAAGAAGAATAGAGAGAGAAAGGAAACGAAATTAGGCCCCCCTAAGGATTCCTAAACTCCGAAGTCCCGAGCTTGTTCTTTCTGTTTCTCCCTTGGTGTCTTTACATAGGAATTGGACTGGGCTTTTCTGTTGCTAAAATCTCTCAAATATCTTTTAAAATAAAGATAAAGATAAATATTTAAATATATTTGGAGAGATATAGACTATTTGACAAATATAATTGGTTGATAATATCAATATCT
>Ga0214545_1010273_pt1 | contig 13693 bp, 8 predicted proteins | sample CNSS4metaG_FD_160064 | JGI IMG/M metagenome (GOLD analysis project Ga0214545, IMG submission 160064) | Root nodule microbial communities from cowpea collected in UCLA plant growth center, Los Angeles, California, USA - CNSS4 | ecosystem: Host-associated > Plants > Roots > Nodule | place: USA... | reverse complement strand
ATATATATATATATATATATATATATATATATATATATATATATATATATATATATATATATATATATAACAAATAACATTAAATTGAATGAATAATTAATTAAAGCCTATATAGGATTATTATAATATAGTTTTTATTGATTAAATCACTTGGTCCTTTTAATCAAAGTTTTTCTTTGTAACCAACAATTGTTTATTAATCGAAAACATTATCTCAAACGCTGTACAATACACATAATCAAACTTTTAAAGCAATACTAGAGATAAAATTGTTGAGTTAATTAATAGATAGAAAATTATTTTCCTTACTATGTAATATATTTTGATTATATGTTGTCCTAATAATTTTTTTTCCTTTTTCGTTTAAAAATAGTCACGCTCTATCTGATTCTAAATATGATCATCTTTCTCAACAGATATTCGCCCTATTATATATTAGACATGATTACCTTTCTTAACAAATATGGAGATCTTGTTTTGGTATTAAAGTTACTCCCTCTATATATTTTAAGGAAAACTAAACCTCTTATTTTGTTCCCAAATATAACGAAATACTAACTATTGTGTACATTCATTTAATAATACATTTTTTTTTCCAAAATACATTGACCGTAATTAATTTTGATATTTGATTACACACACTATCGTGTAAATTTTTTTTACTTTACGAGATTAAAAATGAAAGCAGTTAAAAAAAGATTATTATACAATAAATGGATTTTAACAAAATTAACTGATTCTGTAATCGTAAGGGAATACAATAGAATCAATGTATCATATAATTATATATTATATTTAATAATGATTTTAGTTGTGGTGTAATATCGACTATATTTATTCAATTTCGTGACTAAATATTTCGAGTGTCGGATAAAAAAATTTAATAACAAGTGACACAATAAATCAATACATCATATTATGACATACTTTGATTATATCATATTAACAATAAACTTTAATATTAACTAAAATAGCAAGTAAAGTCTATATTTAAGGATAAATCTTATTAGGGACAAAAATGTCTTGACCTACAACTCGTGTTAGATTTGTAATTTCTTGGTGATTAAAAATGATACAATTTTATCATATATTTTGTTCGTGTACATACGAGAGTGATGCATATATGTGTAAGAGGAAGAGAAGCTCATCCATGCTACCTTATAATGTATGGAAAATAAACTCTAATAACTTTACATATATAGGTTAGATTTTGAAACTATTTGAAAATATTATTTCGACCTCTCAAAATTATTAATCAAGATTTATATTATATAGATAATATTAAATATAGTTATATTTATAGGGATCTCCGACTTACATAGCTGTTTATTTGAGTAAAAAAAGTATGAAAATTTGATTGAGCAACTAAAATGGATAATGGGTGATTGACTAGTCTTAATTTTGGTCAAGGATTGGTCATGATTTGTAGGTTATAACAATTGTTGGATTTGCGTGGAGAGCAATCTTGTTGCAGTGTAGTGGTGGGTCTGATTGGTGTTTTAAAGTTGGCTAGTAGTGTGACACAACTCATGCTTTGTGTTCATCGACAAACTAGATGCTTATATATCATATCATGTTTGAATATACTCAACTCAAACAACTTTCTTTGTTTTATTTTCATCTTTGCCAGACATGTTCCGTTCCTCTTGTTACCTCATATTCTAATTCATCCATTTTTTTCTACCAATTATTTTCTACTACTCGTTATACCAATTATTTATATTACAAATTAATTATTAACACCGATAAAAAGTGAATTTTAAATTTAATTCAACTTCACAAAATCGACTTGTTAGGTGATGTTTGCATTTATTTATATCCTGTAAATTTGTCTTATCTTTAGCCCGTATGAAATTTTCAGCATATTCTTTTATTCTGAGATATATACATCTCAAATGTGAAACTATATATTAACGAGTGGTCCGATAATGGTCTGAGAGACCCAACAAACAATACATATTCTGATAGCGGATGAGACAACAGACTTAAAAACAACAAATATCACTAAAATAAACTTTAATTCATGACTTTAATGTCATATTAAGAAGTGAAATTCAAATTTAATTCAATTTTATAAATTGATCTTTAACATGAGATTTACACCCATATATAGATGGTAAACTAATCTTATTTATAGTCATATAAAATCTTCAACAATTACCTAAACATGTAAATATTTGTTATCAATATATCTAAACATGTAAATATTTGTTATCAATATATTTATTCATGTGTTAAATGATATTACTAAGATTTAAATCTTATACTATTTGGTTAAGAGACACCGATGCTGATATTTATCTATCAATGTATGTTGGTAGAAGTGTGTTTACGCGTTAAGATTGTGCGACGCGTGGTTTAGTGTCGACACCAATAAAATATGGAACACGCGTTAACGTGAGGTTGTCAATAGTTTGGAAAGAAAATTTTGATTTGATGACAAGTCGTGATACGAACACAATTTCCTGGTAGCACTTGTATTATATTTTGTAATAAAGTGATATTGATGTTAATGTTAAAACAATATTCTATAATAAATAATTTGATGTAATTTTTGATGTTGATAATTCAAACATCTTAATTAGTAATATAATGGCGATAAAAATTGCTATTCATGAAAGGTTTTTGCCGACCTAAGATTTATTTCAAAGAATTTAGGAGAAAAAATCTTTGGTGGAGCAATACTTTTATTTATATATTATTTTCAACTTTATCGAGGTATCTTTTGAAAAATAAAGTTATTATTTAATTAGTGAATTTTAAAATTAAAACCATCTATATAATCATTCACTATTTATATATTATGTTTAATATATCTATTTTTTACAATAATAAATAAAAATATATTATGCTACAGTAACTATTTTTGGTTTGAAAAATATATATTATATATATATATATATATATATATATATATATATATATATAATTTAATATCTCAAGACCTTTTATTATAATCTAAGATAAAGAGTTTGATGATTAAATAATAATATGAAATGCCAGTTCAATTTGTATGAAGTTTTTATATAAGATGTGATAAAGATTTAAATGTAATATTGAACTAGCTCATTAGAACACAATTCCAATAATTTTAGCATAGAATTTTAAGTTTGCAAAAACAACTCAAATTGTCTTCCATTGAGAATCAATTTAATCTATAAGGTTACATATAAGGTTATATATAGTGTAAAGGCTAGCATCTAAGAGAGAGTGGAAATAAAACAAACAGAGGAAGACAATCAACAATTTACGAACACAACATAAAAGGTGGTAGAAACTAAGAAAATAATAGAAGAACCTAAACACAATATAATATAGAAAACATACAAGGAAAATCAAATACTTTCATAACCATGATCTCAAATATATAAAAAGGAGAGTATGTGTATCAGAAGTAAACAAGTCCCTCGAGTTAAAAGAGTTTTGATGATAACAAAACAATTAATACATTATTCGATGAAGGAAGTCTCTAGTTAGATAAGAAAAAAATTAGACGAACATAGAAGAATGTATAATTGATAAATATATTTGAAGTGTTTAACAAATATGTTTTGCAGATCAAGATATATATATTTTGGATAAGTGTTTACAAATGTTTAATCATTGTGATGTAAGTTTTATAAATGTTTATATAAGCTTGAAGTTTAACATATATAGTAGACGAGTATTGACATTAGATGAGTCTTGACATTAGACGAGTTTAGGTATAAGATGAAGCAAAGACCATGGTCATAGTTGACTAGACAAGTCTGACTAAGGTCACTAGACAACTGAGACATTAGATGACCAAGCCACCAAACGACTTAAACAATGGTGACTCAAATGAATTCAAAAGATGAATGTATTGATCAAATGAGTAAACACAACCACAACAAGGCATTAGATGAGTCTAGAAGAGTTGTGTTATTTGGCTAATTTATTTTCTTCTAATCATTGATTGATTATTTGAATTAAAATTTCTATTTGATTATTGAAATCAAGTTATAACTAAATAAGGCTCAACATTAAGAACTATCTTTCGATATTTATACTTTGAAAGAATATTTTTTTTTTTAAATCAAACGATTAGTTAGGTCATATATATGGAAACAATCTATTTGACTGAAGATCAAATTGTTGATTGATAGTAATTAGAAAATATCATTTCTTTAACGATAAAATTGCAAAATTATGTTGCACAAAGTTTTCTTAAAAGGATAAATGTGAACATAAAAGAAAGAAAGAAAAATTAAAATCAAGTTCATGCTCACTCAAGAAAGAAAAGAAGATGTTACAAAAAGCATCATCAAGAGGCAATTGAAGACTCGAAGAATGACGTTGACAAGTTACATTAAAGAATCAAATTGAAGAAATTATTTATGCATTCCTTCTACAAAGAAATCAAGAAGTTTTTGATGAAGCTATGCAATTTAAAATCTCAACGACTAGAAATTCAACATCTATATAAAGGATGCAAAGTTGAACTAGTAGACAAAATAACACATGAGATACCAAACTGATGAAATTATGAAAAATCATATCTCTAGTGAATTGTGAGGAATGTTTAGACAACATAACCTTTGTCATATTCTTCATAAAGTAAAATTGTGTCTTGTATGAGTTGAATTGTATTCTCTTATTGTGAAAGTGTTTCTTGTTATTTTCATTTGTGAGTTCTTAATATTAGAGGGAGATTAAGAAGGTGATACTTAGAGAGGTTTGTACTTGGCATAACTTGGAGAGGTTAATACTCGTTGTAACCTGGAAAAGGTGATACTCATTATAATCAAGGAATTTGGTTAGTAAAATATATTAAGCAGATTGCCTAAGAGAATGAACGTAGCCTTAGTGGTGTGGTGACCCATATAAATCCTCTGTTTGTTTTTCCTTCACCACGCTTTTATTTTTATTATTTGTTTGCATAAAAATTGTTTGAATTTGTCTATAGACTCTATTTGTCCTCGCCTTCTAGAGCCACATTACACCAAGAAGTGGTGTCAATGTTAGCCTTTAGGGGAATTCCTTAATGGGAAGAGGAGACTAATCATACTTAATCTAAGAAAGGAAACAACCAACCAACGAATCACCTTTCTCTATTCAAGTGTGAAAAATATGACCAGTGGAAACTCGAAATGTTGGCTTATCTTGAAGCAAAAAAATGGATCTACTAAATATTATTGAGAAATGAATCCCTTCATTGTTGAGCAATAAGAGGAGGTGCTACCAAGAGGTAAATTAGATGATGATCAAAGGTATGTGATTTAGTTAAACACAAAGTTAAAACACAACTTACTTTGTGCATTATTAGAAGAAGAATTTTCAAAAGTACAAGTTATGTCCTCAGTCAAAGAAATGTGTGATACATTAGCTTTGGCTTATGATGATTCAAAAGAGGTAAGAAGAAATAAATTAACCTTATTGAGATATCAATATGAAGTTTCTTCAATGGAGGAAAATGAATCAATTCAATCCATGATTGCAGGATTATAAACTTTGCTTAATAGTTTAATATCTCTTGGTGCTGTATATTGCAATTATGATATCAATGATAGAATCTTGCACACTATAAGGAAATGAGAAAAAAAAGCCAAAGGTACAAATCTTGCTCTAAAAATAAAACATAAAGGTAAGAAAAGTGGATCATTTAAAGGATTAAAGCCTAAATAGAAAGTTGTCTATTTCTAATGTAAGAAGCCTAGACACTATAAGTTAGAATGTCTTGAAATAACTAATGAGTAAGGGAAGAAAAAAGAACAAAAACCTCATGAAAACATGGGATGATTTGGGAATTGCTTACTTAGACACTAAATAAGCCCATATAGACTTGATGGCAAACACCAACAGAAACTCATTAGACTTTGATGAAAAAAAGGTAGACATTTCTGGTCTTGATTCTATTAGGTAAGCTTACTATGGAGTTGTTTCTAATAATGGTATAGTAATAGAGATATCCACATCATTAGAAAGAAATTTTGAAGAAAAGTGCAGAGAATTAGAAAGCAAAATGACACCGTCTCATGAGACGTGTAATGAACTGAAAAAGGAGAACAATACTCTAAATAAGATAAAATTAGAACTAGAACAGAAACTAGAAGAAAAAACTATAGAAAATAATAAACTTAGAAAGGAATTACTTCTTATCAGGGAGAGTCTTGATAAAAAGTCCATAGTTGTAGAAAATAGTGAAATAGAAAAGAAAGAAGTTGAAAATGTTGTTATGCATAGGCTTCTAGAACAAACCAACCATAATGAAAATTATTAGATATGTTTATCAAAATCTCAAGAAAGTCACGTGATAAAATAGAGATAAGATATAAAAATAAACATGAATCTTAGACCCAATACACAACTGCCTTTTAAAAAGGAAGATCTTTCTATAGGAAAATTAACCTTCAAAGACCTAGAGAAGTATGGGTACCTAAAACACAAATAATTCCTATTGTAGACATATTTAATTCCACAAATTAGACCCTTGTCATGGGACTTGGACAGTGGGTGCTTGTATCACATGACGGGCGAGAGGTCTATATTCTTAGACCTTGAATTGAAGAAAGGAGGAAAGGTAGTATTTGGAGGAGACCAACACATGAGAATAGTATGTGCTGGTCCTAGTCATATATGTCTCAATCCTTCTTTATTTATACTAATATTTTGTTAGTTCATGGATTAAATCACAAGTTATTGAGTATAAGCCAATTATGTGACAAAGGTTGTGATGTAGTCTTCAATAGGGAAATGCATAATAAATAAATTTGATGGAACATACATGTTCACCGCAAAAGAGACAAGGTAACTCGTGTAAGATTGATATGGATCATTATTGCAAAAAAAGCTTTTGAAATTGCCTAATATGCTTCAACTTCAGGAACAACAAAGTCTTTCAAAACACAATGGTATTTTTGAAACCTTTTGCACAACTATATGCTTCGGTTTATACTGGTATATGCTTCGGTTCTTTAAATAATTGAGGCCAATTTGTCTACTAGGGTGTAAAATTTCACAAATTTTACATCCCTACCTAATTTTTTCCATTTGCACCGCTGCATCACTCTTCCAGTGCAAGATCCACTCTTTTCCTTCCTCGTTGCCAAACATGAACCATGTCACCGCTTTCTCTGCTACCCTTCCACTCTCCTCCCTTCCTTTCCTCGTCGCCAACGCGAACTGTGCCATTGTGTCACCATTGTGAGCCTCCCTTTCCTTCCCATTTTGAAAGCGGCCATAGGTTTGTTCTATCATCTTGCGTTTTTGCTTCTTTGTTTCATAACCCTTTCTTCTTAGTGCAAGTATTTTTTTAATGCCTTTTATTCAATATTGGGGTAGGAAGGGTGATGGTGGCTTTGTTTGTTGGTGGGAGTGGGGTTGTTCTATAGTGGTTCTAGGGTGGGAAATGGTAGGAAGGTGATGATGGGAGGAAATTGAAACTATATGTTTTTTTTTTAAAAAAAGGAATAGGCTTCGGTTTAAGAAAGAACCAAAGCATAAAGTAATGAATAACCGAAGCCTAAAGTCCTACCTTTTTTAGCTCGCCTGAATATGCTTTGGTTAAATAATCGAAGTAGAATTACCAAAATAACCGGTGCCAAAGCCCCTTTATCTACACTAGTGGGTGGGTGGATGGATTGATAACTCTAAAGGTATCTTGCCTAATGACAATAAAAGAAGACCAATGGCTATGGCACATGAAGTGTGACCATGTAAGTTTGAGACTGCTTTCAAAGCTAAATAAACATAGTCTCGTGAGAGGCTTGCCAAATTTATCATTCACATATAATCTTCTTTGTGAGTCATGTGTTAAGGGCAAGGAATTCAAGTATTATTTTAGTTTCAAAAATGACATTTGAACTTGAAGACCTCTTGAGCTAATTCACATTGATGTATTTGGTCTAACCAGAATTGAGTCTCTTAGTGGCAAAATGTATGGTTTGGTCATTGTTGATGACATCACTAGATGGACATGAATGAAATTTAGTGACACAAGGTCGAGTCTTACAAAACCTTTAGTAAATTTATAAAAATATTTAAAATGAAAAGAGTCTGGCAATTGTTTTTGTTAGAAGCGATCTTGGTGGGGAAATTCAAAATGAAAATGTTTGTGAAATTTTTGAAAATCTTGAAATTAAACATAATATTTCCACTCCAAGAAAAATAGAGTTTTGCAAGAAATGACAGGAACCATGTTAAATACTAATTCCACACCTAAGTGTTTACACAAGACCATTTCTTAGAAAGACTCCCCATGAATTGTGGAAGGACATGAATCCCAACATTTCATTCTTTCATCCTTTTGGTATTCCATGTTTTATTTTAAATACAAAAGACAATTTAGGAAATTTTGATTTTCAAAGTGATGAAGGCCTTCTATAGGTAAGATGTAAATGTATATAAAAAAAACCTACAACACATATTTCTCCTCACTTTTCGTCTTACGTGAAGCTCCCTCATATTTCTGATTTTTTTTTTGCATTGAGGTTAGTTTCTCATCCTTTTCACTATAGTCTTGGCACACATGACTAGTTATAGGAGAACTCAATCATTGTTATGTATGCATGTCTTCTATATTTGTCTTGGATGTTAAATTTATGATTTTTGGTTTGTATTAGATGTTTGATCAATTTTAGATTTATTAGATGTTTTATGTTTATATAATTTTATATTTATTAGATGAAGAAAGAGAAGAAGAAGAAGAAGAAGACGGAGGAAGGGAAGAAGACAACGAATAAAAAGACGAAGATGAAGGCAGAGGAGAAAGAGAAAAACAACAAGTAGAACAAAAAGAATGTTAAGAAGAAAAAGAGGAGAATAAGAAAGAGAAGGAGAGGAAGGAAGAGGAGAAGAAGAAATTTAGTGCATATTTGTGAAAAAAAAGATAAAAAATTTACATTTGTTGTCGTTGCAACATATATAAATTTACGTCAACGAACGTAAATATATGTATGTTATTAAGCCAACAAAAGTAAATTTATGTGTCCTCCAATTACATTTGACGTACAATAGATTTAAAAGGTCTAAAATAACAAACATAAAAAGTTTTCTTTTTGTGTTAGTGATTCCTAATTATCAATTCTTAATCTCATTTGAGACCAAACATACAAATGTTAGAACTATTACTTTTTGGTACAAAAATAAAAAAAGGTAAAGTGCATACATAGATAACTCTCTTAGAGAGAATGAATAATCAGACATTCTTGACTAGAACTAGGATTCTAACTAAGGTAATGGGGTATTACAATGAGATTCACTCAAATAGAGAGCAAAGATAAAAATTTTAAGTACAACAATACTCTAAAGGCACAAGATTATTCATAAGTTCAAGTTTTGATAAAAATAAATAGGCTTAAATACTGATTTAATCCTAATTTTCATTTAGTTTTTTTCAATTTGGTCATAGTATTTTTTTGTTCAATTTGATCATAATATTCGTCAATTTTGTTCTATTTGGTCATTTTTTTAACACTATTTAAACAATTAATGGGTAGTGAACTGTGACTACCATGTGTCATTTCATTGTTTTTGTTTATTTTATTTTATTTTTTATTTTTTTTGTATTTAAAAAAATGTCAATGTCTTAGGCCAATATAATGCCATGTGTCAGGGTCAATTTTTTATATTCAATTTCGTCCTGATATTAGTTATTTTTGTCAATTTAGTCCTAATTTATTGTAAAATTGAACAATTTTCTCCCTGTCCAAATCAAGACAACCTTTAATTTTTATATAAATGTTATACTAATTTTTTTATTAAAATTCATGTTTTTATTAAATATTTTTTGTTTAGGATTAGAATTGGTTTAAAATTAAAATGAAATTTTTTGAAGTGGAAAACAACACCATTGGTTAAATATTTAAGAGGTTCAAAATCAAATAAAGTAATATAATCGATTAATATAATGTTGTATGACATTTTTATCTGATTTCTAATACTTTATGTGAATTTTAACCTCTTAAAATTTTAAACCAATAGTGTTATCTCCCACTTTTAAAATTTTCATTATAATTTTAAGCTAACTATAACCTTAAACAAAAAATATTTAATAAAAAATTGAATTTTAATAAAAATATCAGTGCAACATATATATAAAAGTTAAATTTAGTTTCAATTTGAAGATGGACAATCCTACTTAATTTGAAAAGGAAATGGATTAGATTGAACAAAATTAATAAGTATCACGACCAAATTGAATATAAAATATTGACCTTGACACGTGACACTAGCACTAAATCGTGAGACTGACCTTGACACGTGACACGATACTGACTTAACATGTGGACATTTGTTTTCTTCTAAAATTAAAAAATTGAAAAATATTTAAAAATATTTAAAAATAATTTTAAAAAATTTAATAAAAAAATTATAAAAAAAATGACGAGATGATAAATGACAATCACTATTCATCTTCCGTTAATTATTTAAATGACATTAGAAAAAATGGCCTAATTGAACAAAATTACAAATATTAGGACGAAATTATGAAAAATATATTAATACCAAATTGAAAAAAATTGAACAAAAATTAAGACCAAATCAGTATTTAAACCTAACAAATATGACTAAATATTAAAATAATTATCATATATCCTTATAATGGTTGCTATCATTTAACATTTCTAATATGTTAACCAAATATATAACTATTTTTATACTCACATTGAATGTTATCATGTACAAAATAAAATTTGAAGGAATCCAAACTTTTAATCCTTAATATAAGGAATAATGAATCAAGGTGCAAAAAGGGGTTTCCACGATGCCAAATGACGACCAAAAAATAAATGTCGCTAAATGAAAGGTTGTGACATTTTTATAAATATAGCAAATTTTTTAACATCAATTCGTTTACAACTGTTGTTAAAAGTGGCGCAGTAGAGAAGCGACGACGTTTGTTTTACACAACCGTCATTAATGTGGCACAATGGAGAAACAATGACGGTCAACCGTCATTAAAAAGCTTGCGCAACTTCTCATATTGCATTTTGTCTTCCAAGAGCTACATGCATTATTTTCCTCTTTCATTTTAAACTTATTCTCTTGTTTGTAGTGTTATTGTAACGAGCAGAATGGAGAACATAGAGGGAGCTGGAAATTCAGTTGAAAGGAATGGACACGTGGCATAGGATCTGCAACAGAAGGAGACGAGGAAAAGCATGAGACCATGTAAGGAGAGAGATATGTTTCTGGTATGCACCTTTTCTCTGACCTGCATAACATTCTTTCCACTACTCTTTATAATATTTTGTTTCCTTACACTATTTTTCCTTCTCTTCAGGTTTACCATCGAGAACCTGTTGGAATTGCCACGTCTTTATTGTTTTCAGTGAAATTTATTTTCAAACTTTGTTGTAATCACAACTCATTTCTATTTCCCATAATTCCATTGTTTCATTGGTGCTTTCATTGACATCATAGGTTGAGAACACTCGTATGAAAGAAATGCAAGCCTAACTCGCTTCAATATTGAATTGGATCGAGAAACAACCTACTTGTGATAAAGATAAACGCGAATTGATCATCCAATTCCAAACAACAAACAATGATCGAATGGATCAGATGCAGAAATTGTTAGATTTGTTGAATCAAGGCACGACAAAGCACGTTGATGCTTCGAACTCTAGGGTTTCACCATTGGTGGTGACCCAGTGTGGTTCTGTGAGGCCAGTGCGAAATATCTCATTGGGATTCCCTCATTTTGATGGCATGACTCCTGTGTTAGAATGGATCTTTAAGGTAGAAAAGTTTTTCAATTGTCAACGTACTCCAGAAATAGAGAGAGTCGATATCGCTTCCATTCATTTTGAGAAAGAGGTGATTCTGTGATTTCAAATGTTGCAGCTGTCAGTTGATTCTCCCATGGAAGGCCATTTTAGACCATCTCCTTTTGATTCTCCCGTTGTAGAACTGTTTAAACTACATCAAACAGGTACTATTTCAGAATATTACTTGAAATTCATGGCCCTAGCTAACAAATCCGATGATCTTAGTGATGCCGCTGTGTTAAATTGTTTTTTAAGTGGCCTAAACCGTGATCAGAAGGGATGTGGTGGCTCAATGTCCTACTAATCTCCTGCGAGCACTTGCTTTGGCGAAATTATATGAAGAAAAGTATACTCCTATGGTTCAACAACGTTTTACCAATTACAATCAGAGATATACTCCTTAGTCATCTGCCAGTACCAACCTTAATCCAGCAAAAACTACACCTAAGCAATCCTCACCCTCTCTGTTACCCACACCTTCCACTCCACCAATCAGAAATTCCAATGTAAAAAAATTACACCTGCTGAAATACAATTGAGGAGAGAAAAAGGCTTATGTTATTTCTATTATGAGAAATTTACATTCAATCACAAATGTCCCTATAAATTATTGATGCTGCAAAATGAAGAAGAGGATTCTGAATCAGATAATGCTATTGAAACGACAAACTCTGTTACTCAAACAAATAGCGGGGAAGGTTTAGTAGATAATCATCACCTGTCCTTAAATGCGATGAAAGAAGGTTTAAGAGTTAGCATCATTCATTTTACTACCTATATTAATACTTAGCCAGTCACGATATTAGTGAATGGAGGCAGCTTAGAAAATTTCTTACAACCAAGGATTGCAAAGTTCCTTAAGGTGGCCATCGAACCAGCACCACTGTTCAAAGTGATGGTGGGAATTGGAAATTACATGACTATTGAAGGAATGATTAAAGAACTCAATATTCAAGCTCAAGGGGCTAAATTTGAACTGTCTGTCTTTTTGCTACCTATTTTAGGAGTTGATTTGATTTTGTGGGCTAATTGGTTAAAAACCATAGGGTCTCACATTGCTGATTATGATTCCCTGCAATTAAAGTTTGTATAGGGGACATTTATAACTCTACAAGGGGAAATGGATTGCTCACCTACTCAGGCACATCTACATCATATCAGAAGAATGGTTAACACAAATTCTATTGCTGAGGTTTTCAGTTTGTAGCTTGTTGAAGTTAGCTCTTATCAATTTCCATTAAGTGATTTACCTACTGATATCGAACCAGAATTGGCACTATTTTTACATACTTATAGCTCAATTTTTGCGACACTTACAACCTTACCACCAACCAGATTTCAAGATCACTCAATTCCTTTAATTGAAAGATCTCAACCTGCCAAAGTTAAGCCCTACAGGTATCCATATAGTCAGAAAGCAGAGATTGAAAAATTGGTGTAAGGAATGCTTGAGGAAGGCATAATACAACCCAACAAGAGTCCCTTTTCTTCTCCAATCATTTTGGTCAAGAAAAAGGATGGATCATGGAGGGTATGTGATGAAGGATTGACCCCAACCAAGGATGGAGGCAAATGCTTAAGAAGACTAAGCATGTTTAGAAAGGAAGTTCACTAATCCTTCATCCCTTTCATTTGTGTTTGCTATTTTTGATTCCCTAAGTTGACTTAGTTGAATCAACTTTAGTTGACTTGTTGACCTTTGACTAGGTTTGACTTGTTGACTATAGTTGACTTGACTTAAGCCAATATGCTAATCTATGTTTATTTGCTTTGTAAAGCAAAGGCATAAAGCATAAAGTAAAAGGCATGAAGCAAGTGTACCTATGTACCTTTTGTCTCTTTTGTTTTTAGCACACTTTGGCCACTTTTTGGAGACATATGAGACACATTCTTTGTCTCCTTTTGTGCTAGAACGAAATTAGCCTTGCACACACCATAGTTAGCTCTTTTGTCTCTCATTT
>Ga0214545_1010268_pt1 | contig 13699 bp, 6 predicted proteins | sample CNSS4metaG_FD_160064 | JGI IMG/M metagenome (GOLD analysis project Ga0214545, IMG submission 160064) | Root nodule microbial communities from cowpea collected in UCLA plant growth center, Los Angeles, California, USA - CNSS4 | ecosystem: Host-associated > Plants > Roots > Nodule | place: USA... | reverse complement strand
AAAACAAAAATAATATTAAATATATATATATATATATATATATATATATATATATATATATATATATATATATATATATATATATATATATATATATATAACGTGTCTTCACATTATTAGAAAAATAATTTTTAATCGTTTACTAATGTAAAATTTGGCCGAGTGGATCGTCCTAATAGCAGAATGTCTGAATAGTTTACCGATTTGTTTAACTTTGAATTTGATTGACGTCATTGTATATATACAAATAGTGCATTTTTTTTTATACTGAATATCCTTTTATTTTTCTAAAATAGTACACTTTTAAACATTTAATTACAATTTATTAATAGGTTTTATTAATAGGTTTGCAAAACGGGTGGTCCAATTTCATAAACAAAATATTTTAAATGTGTCTAACCAAATCATTTTTACAGATTACATCTTTTAGGCGTGACTAAAAAAATAGATCAATATCAATATGACTAAAAAAATTCCAAATCTAAAAAAGTGAAAATAAAACATCTATTTTTAAAATAAATTTAATTTGAAATTTTACATGTAGAATATACATTATAAAACATATATGTTTTAACAAAACGTTATTACTTTCAATTTACAAATGAATTATGATTTCTTTTCATATACGCTCCAGTATATTTTTTTGGACTATTCAGATCGATTTATCTTGTCCAAAAAGATATATATATATATATATATATATATCAGGAATATTTATGATATTATAGATTAATCTTTTTATACAATTAAAACAAAAAAAAAAAGTTACTTTTTTGTTTTGTTTTACTCTCTTATGGAGTAATAGAAAAAAGCACTTGGTTTTGGCCTTCCTGATACTTACCATGATAAACCAAACAAGGCATGTAGAAGGATGGTGTGAATGACAGAGCATGTTTGATTAATAATAATAATATTTTCCCATTTGACGCGCTTGATTCATACATGGGCATGTAATAGTAGTTGTTGGACTTGGCACTTGAGATGAGATGAGGGAAGAGAAGAGTATGAGTGAATAAAGAGATGGATGTGAGAGAGTGAGGTGATTTTGGATCCAAAATCAGACCCAAGGCAAAATCCACACACATTCAAACCGTTCTTTCTCTCCTTTACCCCAAACAACAAGCCACCCTTCATCCCATTCATTCCTCACACACACTCTTCTTCACACTGCCTCAAATTCCACAATTCCGAATCTCGCCGCCACCAATCCGCGGAATCCTTTGAGCTGAGACGCCCCACGCTACGCTACTTGCTGGCTGGGCGCTTTTGCTCGCTTCCACACTCTCTTCTCCGCCCTCCTCTGATTGCGAATCGCAGGTTCCTTTTCGAATCCCTATTTAATTCTCTCATTGCTCCGAGCCAATTGCATGTGCTCACCTTTTGATCCAACTTTCAATTCTCTGTCGGGTTTTTTAAGGCTTTATTTTCTTGTTTTCATCTTTGCATGGTTGACTTTGTCCTGGGATATGCTCATTTTTGTGTCCTCGGTGATTGCAGAGGAAAACTCCATGGCTGTTCGCCTTGGATGTTTGGGCGTTTCTCATGATCTGGCTAGTTGAAATATTTCTCTTCTTTCTGTAACATCCTTATTTTAATTTATTTTTGAAGGAACATAAGAGTAGTAACCTTATTGCTGTTATTTGCCGGATACGCTTTGTGATGCTGTAACGTGAGTAATTAATTACTGGTATTGATGTATTGATCTTAATGTCGGTGGATTGGGATTACTGTGGAGAAGTTGTTATTTAGGGACACGGTTATACCATGACCCTCTTTGGATTTAGCATACCATTTTTTATGGACACTGAAATGAGAAGAAATTATGAGTTTCTCTCCTGAAGTGAAATCCAACTTGCGTACTTCAGCTTTTAGGGATGTTAAATGAGATAATTTCTTTAAGGGTTAGCTACCTGAGTTAATTTTAATTCATGGGAGAAGAGCAATTGATTTTGTTTCATGTTTTCTCTTTATGTAAGTGTTTATGTGGAAGTTTTCCCTTAACAGGACCTAATTAATGTTTGTAAGGAGTTTGGGGTTGAATTTAGGACAGTGGTATGGATGCAAAATATTCTTCTTTGTTGTTGTGGCTGTCAACTATGACTCTATGACTCTATGACTCTATGAGCACTGTGCTGCGTAATTTTTTGATGAACCAAATTGTTTGTACACTTTCTTGCAGATTGATGTCGCAGCTATTTAGTTCAAAGTTGGCTGGTGCAGGATTGGTGATGTATACTTACTGAACCAAGATGGCATTCGTAACAAAGATAAAATGGGTTGTTCTTTCTGTAGTCACTTTATCTGTGGCATCTATCATCATTCATCTATCTTTGGCAAAGTTGTGGTCCGTTAACTTAGTGCAATATAAAGCACTACCCATTCTTCCTGAAGATTTTGGGTTTGTATTGGGTAGACAGGTTAGTCTTTAATATTCTTTGTATTTACTGCTTGTATGTGCTAATGTCTTTTGAGTTTGACTCAAGTTATTTTTAATATTTTTGCACGAAATGCTACAGGTTATAAAAAATAAGAAGCTATGGGGTTCCATTGAGTCTTTGGAAACATTACAACCTAATGCCAATGCTAGAAGCAATTATTCTGGTAATAGTTCTGGTGAAATGTCTTAACTTATTATGTGGGAGACATGGGAGGAATGTAAATGTGCAATTTATATATCTAGTTAAGTCATAAGTGGGTGCGACTTAAAAGGTTTTGAAGCATAAAATTAATTTTTATCATTATGAGTTTTTTTTTTTTTGTTTCCCTTTGTAAAGGTATTATCTTATTAACAGAAAATAGATTAGGGGAATCTCTGCTTCATGTGATATTGGAGACAGTAAATCTTTTCAAAAGTATCAATGATATTTTAGAAGTTTTTTGATTTTAATCTAGTTGGAAACATTTTTCATTTGTGTGTTATCAGGAGTAAAATTAAATTTCAACAAAAGCTTTTCTTGGGAATGGATAATTCAAAGAGGTAGCCTTTGTACATAATGTCCCACACAGTTAGATGCTGTGATAGAATGAGCCATCATAATCAATGAGTGAAATAGGCTGACTGAAATTTGGTCCTGACGATGTCAGATTACTTTGTTGACTGAAGATTGGTCATCAACATTGTGAGACAGATTTGTCATTTTAAGATTTGTTGTGGACCGTAAATGATCAATCAAGTACTTGAGAATGATTGGGTAAATCAACTGTTTGTGTGGTTTCTAGTTTATGGAACCAGTATTTGGTGGTGGGCTTTTCAGTTTGTGACAATTGTTATCAAGAGAAAGGACACGGTGACTCTGCAATCTAAATATCTCTATTGGAAATTTGTGGCTGAAGTGAAGTATAATGCTAATATGCAATCATTAGATAAAGTGACAATCATAGAGAAAAATTTCAATGTAAAAAAATGGTAGTTGTGATGTGGTTATTTTAGTAAGTACATGAGCAAAATGATGCTAATAGAATCAAATAGTGTTGGTTCCATTAATGCTTGATTTTTCCACTGATAAGAAATTAGAATGACAGTTTTGGTAGAGTAATGGCAGCATAAAACTATATCTGTCTTGGAGTTACAAGTTGGTGATTGTTACCAGATCAAATCTTGGTAGTGGGTGGCAGCACCTTACAATTCGAATTAGACAAACTTTCAAGATATTGTGGTCCTTCATTCAATACCTGCTTAAATCCAGTTATTTACAAAATTGTGTTCTGAATTCAAATTTGTGCAAAATTTTTAAGACTTGAAGTAGTTATTTGTTAGGTCTATAAATAACACTTAAGATGAAGAACCTGGAGCTTGCAACTGGTCGAAACATTTGGATTTACACTCTCTAGGATTCCAAGTAGTTAGCTCGCCTTAGATTTTACATTTTCTATAATTTAACATTTTCATCAAAGTAATCTTAATTCCTTTATATATTTGGCATCTTTTTCCTTTCACTTTAATTTTTCTTTCCGTTTTGTTCCTCACACTTCACCTTTCTGCACTTTTATTGTTTCTTGCCATTTAGTTTGTTTTCTTTTAATTTCAAAGAATATTATCTTGACTGCAACTTTATTTTTAAATGCTATTTATGTTTCTGGTACTTTACTTTAGTTGCACATTTAACAGCTTTCTCTTGTCAGGTCCATTTACTTCCTTCACCGTTTTTATGCTCTTCAATTTCTTGTTAATTTCATTGTCCTATCATATATTGAAATTTTTGTATCAATCTAATTTTAGGTCTAAAGGTTTCTTTTTCTTTGCCACCTCATTTTTCTGTCTACCCATGTCTCCACCTTTCTGTATCAGACATTTTCATCACCTTGTCAAAATTGTGGTTTTTCCAATGTCAAAGGCTTTGTAGAACTTGATACTCACAATGTCACAACCCAGATCTTTTCGGTGTAAGAATCTCAATCTCTTGGACAAAATTTCACCACAAAAATGTTGCCAATTCCCCATTGATGACAACCAACAATATGTTACAAATTTCGCTGCCAATACTACGTACAGAGTTGAGCATGAGCTAATACTAAATTGGGGATTTTGATCTTTGACAAAATTTTCCCAAAAATAAAGATAATATATTTCTTCATCTTTTGTACACGTGTTGTTTTCACTTCAAGTTTATGTTTTTTTTTTTTTTTTTGCAGTTCCAAAGGAGCATAGCAATGGTTTCATATATGCTAAAGTTTTCGGTGGGTTTGCAAAAATAAGATCATCGGTATGTTATACCAGACATGTATTATTAATTTTTTTAGGGGGGTTATTGAAAAATAGTTTTTTATCACTCTTTGTAGTTTAACAACATTATTTTTTGTTTTTATAGATCCCCGATTTGGTTGCTATTTCTAGACTTTTAAATGCTACTCTTGTCATTCCTGAAATTCAAGAAAGTACTCACTCAAAAGGAATTAGGTATGTGCTGCATGGTTTCTGCTGCCATTATGTATTGCATATTAATATTTTACTGGTGTGGTGCTTATATACAACTTTATTTGTTTTTGAAATTTTATTCAGCTTAAAGTTCAAGAGTTTTTCCTATCTTTACAATGAGGAGCAGTTCATAGCATATCTAAAAAATGATGTAGTAATTGCAAAGAGCCTGCCTGAAAGTTTGATGGAAAGAAGAAAACGAAATGAAATTCCTACATTTAAGCCCACAAGTTCATCTTCTCTAAACTTTTACCTCAAAGAAATTTTACCAAAGCTAAAGAAATCAAAGGTTATTGGATTAGTTATTGCCAATGGAGGAGCTCTACAGGTATTCAATATTCTTCAATTGTCAATTTAAGTTTATGTCATTGTTGCAAACTTGTGGATGTCGTTAGAACATATAATCAGTTATTTGCAGATACCAAAATGTTATCCATACTGTATATAGAATACAATTATTGAATTATGTCATTGTTAATGTCATCAAGAGTACTGTTTTTAGAGCTTTGAAGCTTTGTGCTAACTTTGACATTTTATAATGACATGCTTTTTATTTTTATTTTTTGTCTGCTTATTACTGACTCTTTTTACCAATCATGGACTTTGGACTTCTGCCCATATACTTAACGGCTTAACTTCATTCTTAAACAAACCAGGGAAGTCCAGAGAAGATGATCAATGCAGATGGGCTTAGCATTTTTTTGAGTGCTTCATTCATTCGTATTTTTATATTCCGGTCAATTCATTATAGAGTTTGGACTTTGTATGTTGTTGATTGCAAAATCAATTTTCTTTTTACTTGCTCCACTTTGACATTATTTTGAATCCTTCAGCATTTTAAATCAACTTAACCTTTCCATGCTTTTGCCCTCCGTTCAATTGTTTCCTTGAGTTGTGTATTTGCTTTCCTAACTCCCAAGGGCATTGCTTCTTTACTATGTGATGCTTTCAGCTTAGATTCTAGAATTTCTATTCTTTCACTTTTTGTTTGAGCATGTATATATACTTTTTACCTTGTTGCTAGAGTTAAATTTGTGAATGATATATACATTGTGCAGTCAATACTCCCAACTGGTATGGCTGAGATTCAGAGACTAAGATGCAGGGTTGCTTTTCATGCCCTGCAATTTCGTCCCGAGATTCAAACGCTTGGCCGTCGAATGGTTCACAAGTATGCATTCCTTTTGGTTAAAACAAGTTGATCTGCAATTGCTTTGCTACCCTGCAGATTACTGCATAGTTTTTCTTGGCACTGCCATTTCTTAGTGCGTCTTTAAAATGTATGATTCTACATGTTTCTAATTTCAAAAATAACTAGATGAGATTTTGGTTTCTGAGGGGAAATTAACTTCTGAGTGGGGTAAGCCTTTTAAGGTAGTGGAAGAGATAGTGGAAGTTAGTTAGAAGAGAGATAAAGTGTAACGGGAAAAGTCTGTTATATGATGAATTGTGCTGAATAACAGAGGGGGAGATTTTGAATGAGAATTGGGAGACTAAAGAATCTTTCTGTCTTGGGGAGTATTGCTTCCGTTATTCTTTTGTACATTCTCTCTTATTTTCCTTGTTTCTTCTTACTTTGCCGGTCATTGATATCTAATAGATAACAGTTTCTTAGTAGTTGTAGGGTTTAGCTTGTTGCTAGAGTTTTTATATGGCCTTTCTACATGGTGGTCATGCTCTGCTCATAAGTCACTGCTCATTCACATTTCCTGGAGTTAATGCATAAGAGGTTCTACTTTCTTTTTAAGGTTAAGAGCCCTGGGACAACCATTTTTGGCATTCCATCCTGGCTTATTGAGAGAAACCTTGGCATACAATGGTTGTGCGGAACTTTTTCAGGTTTGCTCTGTGTTTATCTTTTGTATAATTGCCTAGTTTTGGAGCTATTAGTCTATATTTCAGTGTAATAACTTTAGGGGTTCTTTTCTTCTAAATTCTTTAAATGGTATTGGGTAACACCAGAAATTTGTAATGAATTAGGCCGTCAATGATCAGCTTTGCTCTCCCTCTGCATTTTTTTCTTGTTATTTATTAAGGTTTTGTTTTCTTAGGATGTGCACACTGAACTCATTCAACATCAAAGGTCTCGGATGATAAAGGAAGGAATTCTTAAGGACGAATTGAATGTGGATTCACGCTTACGTAGAGAGAAAGGTCTATGTCCTCTCATGCCTGAAGAGGTATGCTGAATTTTACTATAGGATATCCTAGTAGTAATGAAGTTCTTGTGTTGTGATGGTATCATAAGTTATAATTGCTGTTACGTCTAGTAATTTTATTATAAATGGCCTTTTACATTTGTCAACAATTGTCGAAGTAGTCTTTTTGATTACATTTTACACTGGCCCTGGATGGATGCCATGTATCAGCATATGTTTTGAATAAATCTACTAATATTTACTTCAAATAGTTTTTATCCTAAACCTGTTAGCATAGAGTTTGACACTGATTTCTTAATATAATTTCTTAAGAACTTCATGTTTGAACATTATTCAACCTTTCAAAATTGGCTAGTATGGTAAAAGATGTCCTCTACTTGTATAGTCTTGTGAAGAGAAAACTCAAAAGGTTGCTTGGGTCAGTAAGGAGATAGTTGTTCTAAGAAATCATGATGTAATGGAAAACTAAGAATAAGTAGGGTTTTATCAATTCATTTGTTCATATGCTTATATGATATGATTACAACAATAAAAGCCTCATCCCACTAAGTAAGGTTGGTTTGGGGTCCATTGTTCTAAGCAATCATGATGTGTAGTGGTAAATTGACAATATGTAGGCTTTTATTAATTCTCTTTAAGAAAGTGAAATTTAAGTCTAATTCAACCTTACAAAACTAGTTTAATAAGCTAAAGTTTGCACTCACATATATATTATAATTTGGCTATATTTTTAGTTGATGTGAAATCTTCAACACACCCTCTCACGCCAAGGGTTGGAGATCTTGAGCATCAAACTCGGGGGACTTGATAGTGGGTGACACATTAGGTCCATCGAAAGTGACTAGGATAGGCTCTGAATGACTCAGATATCATTTTAAGAAAGTTGAATTTGTTTGTTTACACCCTTCTTAGATACTATAATTTGGCCATTTGTCTAATCAATGCGGGATCTCTAACATACTCCCTCAAGATTGGATGTCTCAAGCATAGGAGACAGGGGAACTCGATAGCGGATGACACATAGACCCAACCCAACAAACTTGATTGGTATAGACTCTAAATAGCTTGATACCATCTTAAAAGATGAATTTTAACCCAAGTCAACCTCACAAAACTACTTATGTGAAATCTTCAATAAATTCATTGAAATAATTCATTTGGGTATTATATATTATATGATTACAACAATAAAAACTTCTTCACTCTACGTGAGGTTGGCTCCATATATAAATAAGAAAAATCATTACAACTTTAATAGTGATATAGGAGTAAATGAGAATTGGTGTTAGGCTCTTCAATTTTTCAACTACAGTGTATATTTTGATATTGGTGATAAAGGAGCATAACGAGAATGGGTAAAAAAAGAAGATTCTCATTATTTAGGAGTTTGAACATTTGCTAAAACCACAAAGTTGAAGGTTTAAAAATTGGAAGGGAATGTGATGTGTATTGCTTTTGAACTTGGTACTTTCTATTTTCTTTATATTGAATTGAAATTATAACAAATTTTGTTGCATTTGTCACTTAATGGATTCAGCATTATTTTCAACTCGAAATTCATATTAAGATTAATCCTTTATGTGAAGGTAGTAGTCGAAATGATTAGTGGCAAAACAGGTAATGGAAGATGGTGCTACACTGGTATGTTGAGAAGACTGAAACCAATAAGGAATATAATGAATTCGTGTATTGGGTACATACATGAGTATTCTTATGTATAATGAAGAATAGATACAATACAATAATAAGAAACAAAATCAGCGTCTAATAATGACAAATATTTGGTAAGGTATTGCCTTATAATATATATATATATATATATATATATATATATATATATATATATATATATAACTTAATCAAATTATATCTCTAACATAATCAAATCATGGTTCTAGAGCAATTTAGTATTTTTCTTACATATTTAACACTTATTCTTTCAACCAAAATTAATGTGATAACCATAATGTAAAGAAATATAATATATAATATTTTTTAGAAATTCAGGTTCAACATTTTAACATGTCTTGACTAAATTGTAGATTTAAAGCTTGTTTAGATAAACACCATCATGGGTACTTTTAGGAAAAGAAATACAAAAGAAAAATTAAATTAATTTACCCGTAAACCGTAAACTAACAATAGTTTATGCATTGCAGAAACTCTCTTATATTGACTTTTGTAAAGATTATTTTTAACTTCTATATAAGCTAATTTTAGCTTATAGAAAAAATTATTTATTTTTCTTATTTTCTTCTCCTATGAGTGCTTATGGAAATCCAATTGAATCCTTAGTCTTTTCACTGGACATCCTCCACAGATTTGTGATAAATCCTCCAAATATTAGAAGACAACAAAATAGTATTTTTCTACATCCATGGTAACTTGTTGGAAGGGCAACTTTGATGTCAGTTATAACTCTTGGAGGACAAAGTTGATAGTTCAATTCATTCTTCTTTACCTCATTAAATTACAGAACACTGTTTATTGAAGTGAATAATAATTTAAAGGGAAGAAGTTTAGGATGGTTATTTTGTTTACCTATAATAATTTAATCCATTAGTAGGAGTTTAAAGATTAACTGGGACAAAGTGATAGTACTTATTTATTCTTTACTGATTTCAATAACACAAGCCTTATTTTTATATTATTTTTTGTGAACTTTGAATGATGAATACATTTAGGATAGACTGAAATGTCTTAAACAGGTACAAAATCTAGTGATATATGATTTAGTCCAACTTAGCAATAGAGCTAGTCATAAAAATGTTGGTGGCTCGCCTGGGTTTATGTGGGATCTCAGCCTCTGCTGAGGACAGCCAATTTTACAATCTCTATCATTACTACTTGTGTATGGTGGCCTTTTGGAAGCTTTGTTTCCCTTTTTGTGGATAAACATGGATTGTCTTTTTTGAATTTCAAAGTGCTATGCAGAGGTTAGATGTTTATGTTGTTGTTTTTACTTTTGCAGGTTGGCATTCTTCTTCGAGTAATGGGTTATCCTTCCAAAACAGTCATTTACCTGGCTGGCTCTGAAACATTTGGAGGTCAACGCGTGCTAATTCCTTTGCGGTCTATGTTTATGAATACTCTGGATCGCACTTCCTTGTGCAGTGAGAAGGAGTTGTCGGATTTGGTTGGACCTGAAACTCCTCTTCCTCTAAATAGGTTTGAACCACCTCCTGTGAAAAGTGAGAAAGAACTCAAGGAAGCATGGAAGAAGGCTGGCCCTCGGCCTCGACCTCTTCCCCCACCCCCGGATAGACCAATTTATCAGCATGAAAAAGAAGGTTGGTATGCATGGATCACCGAGACCCCTACTGAACCTGATCCTTCCCCAATGGACCTGAGGATGAAAGCACACAGGTTACTTTGGGATGCGCTTGATTACATTGTTTCTTTGGAAGCAGATGCCTTCTTTCCTGGATTTAACAATGATGGTAGTAGATGGCCAGATTTTTCAAGCCTTGTCATGGGGCATCGACTGTATGAGACTGCTTCTTTTAGAACATACCGACCAGACAGGTAAAAAGCTCTTGGGATTTTGAATTAATTTATTGATGATATAGGTTCCATCCTCTCCTTATTAGGTAACAATAAATTCCTTGGTTATCTAGTGGAATAAGCTGTAAAGGATAACATAGTTTTAGGACCTTTTTTGCCTTTTGATCTGGAGCTAGGTGGAAGGGGTAAAAAGTCTTTTAGCCCATTCCAGCGACCAGTTATACTTTCTTGAGAAAGCATTCTAATGTCAGGTTTCAGACACCGATAAGAAAAATACCCTACTTATGTGATTAGAAAAAATTAATAGCTTTGCTATACAAGACATTTTCTCTTATAGTAGACCAAGGGAATGTCTTTGAAACTTCCTCATTAATTTTTTGTAGAACTCCATTCCTTTTTTCCTTGCATGAAGGCAAATGATCAAATGTTTGTATGAGATGCCCTCCTTTTCACGGGCATTTTGAACGTGTCATTTTTCCTTTTCGTTGATATGTTGATTTAATGCCTTGAAAATTGTATGCGTATTTGATTTTGAAGTGATGAGTATGATGACTTTCCATTGCTATGAGCATGCAACTCGATTGAACATCACTAGGTCTAGGTGCTTTAATTAGTAGTTGAGATTTCTCCTTTGAAGTTATATATTAATATATCTCTAAATTTTGTATTTTATTATTATGACAACTGTATCTGGTCTTCAACAGGAAAGTGGTGGCGAAACTTTTCAACATGACTCGTGAAAATTTGTACCATCCTAAACATAATTGGACGACTTTAGTGCAGCAACATCTTAACAAAAGTTTAACTGAAGAAGGTCTCATAAGGCAATCCCTTTGGTCAAAACCAGCAATTTTCCTTTCACATCCACTTCCAGAATGCTCCTGTAGAATAGATTCTACCAAGACTACTAATCGTGTCAAAGGTGAGGATGGTCAGGTTCTATATGGAGGCGAAGATGTTTGCCCCAAATGGATGAAACATGCTAATGAGGCAGTTTCATCGGAGAAAGAAGGGGTCAAATCTGAAGATGATGGGGTGGCAGACTATGAAAGTAATGATTTTGTTGATGAGTCTGAGTCTGACAAAAACAGTACCAAAAGCAATCAGACTCCACTCTGGGATCAAGATGAGGAAATGGATCCAAATGACTAAGAGGAGATGTCCATATATAGTTATACATCATCCAATTTTTCCATAATTTGTCAGAGGTATAGGTTATAACTTCGACTCACAATCCTATCTTTGCTGAGCGTATATGGGTATTCAAATCTATTCTTTCATTAAATTTGGGTTATTTTTCCAAGGACCAAGGGAACATTTTTCTTTTTATTTTTTACTTTATACTTACCACTTCCAGCGGAATTTTTGTTGTAACATACACATTACAAAAAGAGAAAAAAAAAAATCAGCCATCGGCTTAATTGGAGCACAAAAGATGTAGTTTCGAAGAAGATTTTGTGTCTAGAGTTTTTTGCTTTGAATATATTTGTTGTAAGCCAATTGTTTGTTTTGTACAATGCTACGTATCTCCCCATTCTTAAGTTTTGTGGATAAAAACTGTCGCGATTTGGATTGAATCGAGAGGAATTTATACAGAAGAAGAATAAAATTATATTTGAATTAAAACAAATATTTAATGGAGATGAAAAAAGGATTGTCCTTGCTATTTAAACTAAATATCAATGATAATATGTATTTAGTTTGGAAAAAAAATATTATATTGTCAGCCCTTTTTACATGGCATATCAACCCCTCTTAAGTTTGAAAATATTATATTTACCTATATCTGTTAAGCACTATAATAGTGAACAAACAGGTGTAATTTAAACAAATATCATTGTGATTTACTCGAATCTTTTAGTGCATGATAATATTTTACATTGACTTGGACAAAAAAAAAATTAGTTTGATTATTGTGCAAAGAGTGAAAAGCAAAAGGGATTTATTAGCAACTAGCGTATATCGCATCTGTATGCACGCATTTTTTTAATATGAATGATAATATATTAATAAGTGATAATAATGTAATGTTATTAAGTTAATATGTAAAATAAATTTATATTTATTAAAAATAAAGTGAAATGAATAAAGAAATTAATTGTTAATGAATAAAAAAAAGATAAACAATTTTATAGAAAATAGGTAAAAATAACCATTAATTTTAAAAAAATTAATAAATAATTATATTATAAATGGTAGAATTGGTATTATGGGACGTGGATACAAAAGAGGAAATCCTCTTTATATATTGTTATAGATGAAAGTTTGAAATATGTTCGATTAATGTGATAATATAAATATAGTTCTATATTAATATATTAAAAAAAATTAAAGATAATTTAATATTAAAAAAATTGCAAAAATATAAATTAAAGTGAAAACCAAATTAAACTAAAATTACAAAAAATATTGTAAAATTTTAATAAATAAAAGATAGTTAAATAAATTGTCTAAATTTAAATAAATCAGTTCTTTTATTGATCATTTTAATATTTTTATTTTTAATTGTTTATTTTGCTATAACAATACAGTATATTTATAAATATTTAGTTATTATATATTACATATTAATTAGTTAAATATAATTTTTAACATTAATTATTATATACTAAATTAATTTATTTTATAAAATATTATAAATCAAAATATTTATTATTATAATATTATTTATTTTAATTATTTATTATATTATAAATTTAAAGTAAATATTTTATTATACTTATTTAAACACAATCTATTATATGAAATGTAAGGTTAAATATGTTGTTGGTTCTTAACTTTAAGTGAAAATTGAAATTAATCGCTCTTCAAAACTTCAGCCCAAGCTCAATTTAGTTCCTCCAACTTTAGAACTTTGTGAATTTAGTTCTTTTAACAAATTTGTTGTTAAGTTTATTTGACGTTTCAAATGCGTTGGATGTTTAATACAACATTTTTTGTTAAATTTAGAACTTAAATTGGTAACTAAAATTAACTACTACCTATGTTTTAGCTACTTATGACTATTGGACTCTAAATTGGACATTAATTGAATTAGTGACTATTTGTATCATTTTAGTGACCAATAATTTAATTACTAAAATAAAGTCTTTTTGTAGTGTGCTAGAAATATATATATATA
>Ga0214545_1010267_pt1 | contig 13699 bp, 12 predicted proteins | sample CNSS4metaG_FD_160064 | JGI IMG/M metagenome (GOLD analysis project Ga0214545, IMG submission 160064) | Root nodule microbial communities from cowpea collected in UCLA plant growth center, Los Angeles, California, USA - CNSS4 | ecosystem: Host-associated > Plants > Roots > Nodule | place: USA... | reverse complement strand
CCTTGAATATGGAAGAATCTGTGCATGTTGTTTTTGATGAAATTGTGGACCTTGAGGAGAACCCTCTTGAGTCAAATAAAACAAATGCAGGTGATGAAGAATATTTCAAAGAAGCCCTTGATGAGATGTATCTAAATGAAAATCCACTGACTGAACCTGAAGATCTTGCCAAAAGCTGGAAATCACTTAGAGGATTGTGTCTAGAAAATGTCATTGGAGATATATCAAAGGGAGTAGTTACTAGAAATATGTCAAACTTATGTATGATTGTTGCCTTTGTTTCACAGATAGAACCCAAAAGTGTAGAAGAAGCTCTTCAAGATGATCAATGGTGTATAGCAATGCAAGAAGAGCTGAATCAATTTGAAAGGAATGAAGTTTGGGAACTCATTCCTAGGGATGATTCACACCAAGTCATAGGAATAAAATGGGTGTTCAGAAACAAGCTGGATGAAGATGGAAACATCACTAAAAACAAAGCCAGACTTGTAGCAAAGGGATACAGACAAGAAGAAGGTATAGACTATGATGAGACATATGCTCCAGTTGCCAGGTTAGAAGCTATACGTTTACTTCTTGCCTATGCTTCTCTCATGAAATTTAAACTATATCAGATGGATGTCAAAAGTGCTTTCTTAAATGGATTTATAAAAGAAAATGTGTATGTTGAACAACCACCTGGATTTGAAGATTATAAGTTTCCTAATCACATTTATAAATTAAAGAAAGCATTGTATGGATTAAAACAAGCACCTAGATCTTGGTATGAATGATTAAGTACATTTCTGTTAGAAAATGATTTTGAAAGAGGTAAAATTGATTTAACATTGTTTATTAAAAGAGTAAATGAGCATATTTTGCTAGTTCAGATTTATGTAGATGACATAATATTTGGGTCTACTGATAGTTCACTATGTAAAGGCTTTGCAAGCATAATGCAGGGAGAATTTGAAATGTCAATGATGGGAGAATTGACATTCTTTTTGGGTCTACAAATCAAGCAAATGGAAAATGGAACTTTCATTTCTCAATCTAAGTACTGTAAAGAAGTACTTAAGAAATTTGGAATGGATACTGCTAAGGAAGCAAGTACTCCTATGGGAACTTCCTACTACTTAGACAAAGATGAATCAGGAATAGAGGTAAATCAGACTATGTTTAGAGGCATGATAGGTTCTTTGCTGTATCTTACTGCAAGTAGGCTTGACATTATGCAATCTGTATGTGTGTGTGATCGTTTTCAAGCCAATCCAAAAGCATCACATCTTACTGTTGTGAAAAGAATTTTAAAATATTTAAAATGAACTGCATGTTTTGGACTTTGGTATCCTTCAGGAGCATCTCTTAATTTGATAAGCTATTCAGATGCTGATTATGATGGTTGTAAAATAGATAGAAAAAGTACCAGTGGTACTTGTCACCTCTTAGGATGTTCATTAGTCTCTTGGCACACTAAGAAACAAGCTTGTGTAGCTTTGTCAACCACAGAGGCTGAATACATAGCAACTGGAAACTGTTGTGCTCAAATTCTTTGGATGAAACAACAACTAGAAGACTATAATATCTTTCTAAATCACATACCTCTGAAATGTGATAATACCAGTGCTATTAACTTAACTAAAAATCCCATAATGCACTCTAGGACAAAGCACATTGAAATAAGGCATCATTTCCTAAGAGATCACATTAATAAAGGAAATTGTGAGAAAGAATACGTAGATACAAAGCATCAATTAGCTGATATCTTTACCAAACCTTTAGCTAAAGATAGATTTTATGAACTAAGAAGAGACTTAGGCATATTAGAGATCTCTTAAATTGCCAAAAACTCAAAATCCTTAAAAAATCCGAAAAATAGCGTCAATAATCGATTATCAGCCACTCTTAAAAATCCCAAAACATTCTGGAATAATCAATTATTTGGGGCAATAATCGATTATCCTTAAATTCTCAGCCTTAATAATCCATTATTTGGGGCCATAATCGATTATCCTTAATTCTGAGCCAAAATCAAAAACTCACTGGAATAATCGATTATCACTTAGGATAATTGATTATCAGCTCATCAGGATTCATATTTTGCCTAGTTCATGAACCAATAATCGATTATCACCTTCTGATAATCGATTATTACACGTCGTTGGACCAAATAAATTCAAAAACTAGCCGTTGCAACAGCTAGATTTGCATTAAAACACATGTATATGACCGTTGGGGACACTTCTCTATAAATACTAGCCATTTTGGTTGCCAGAACACTATTTTCTCCCTATCAACACTCAAAAACCTCTCATTTTCTCAAAAACTCTCAAAGCTTCCCTCTCCTTTACCTCAACCATGGCTGAACCCTCTCGTAGGAAGATTCCTACCCGTAGAAGGACTGCATCTCGTACCTCTCAACCCTCAACTGCACCTAGGACTGCCTCCATTGAAGGATGGATTTCAGATGAAGATAGAAGATCTGAATTCATCACATTGTGGAAAGACAAGCCCCTCACTACTCCGAAATTCATCCAGTCTCAATGGTTTGTCAATCGCCATTTCACAATTCCTAATTTTCTTGCTGAACAAGGGGTCAAATTCTTCACCGAGATGCATGGCACCTACTACCCCGACTTGGTACGTTCCTTCTACTTCAATTACAAATTCAGGGATAGAGTGGGTTTTACAAAGGTAAAAGGTGTTGAAATTATTCTGGATGATGATATTTGGGAAAATGTTGCACAATTTCCCATTCATGATGGCACATCTCCAATCCTCACTGCTAGCATTGAAGGGTTCAACCGAATATTCGCTTATAGATCCTTTATGCGACGACAGGATCAAGAAATAGGCCGCCAATTGCTAGTCGAACCTCTCAAAGTCGATGAGTGTCTACTTCACTATCTTATTGTTTGGATTTTATGTCCACGTGGTACAAATCACGCACAATGCAGTGAAACAGATCTCATGATCATCTATGTCATGCTCAACCACATCCCTATCTATTGGCGAATCATCATTCTTGAAACCATGCTCAAAGCCAAGAGATTGCCTTAATATCCACTCTCATATTCCTTGCTCATCTCTCGTATTTGTGAGTACAAAGGGGTAAATGTCTCTGATGAACAATCTCATAAGACCACTGAGGCAAACAAAATTGCAGAAAACTCTTTGAAGCAGATGAAATTTATTCCTTTTGGGAATACCTACATTCACAAGGATGATATGCCTCCCTCGGACAATGAAGAAGAAGAGAATCCTCCCACTGCTCCTATTCCTCCTGTTGACACAAATATAGGATCATCCAGTGGTGTTGGTGGCTCATCCTCTTCTTTAGAGGATCACATTTTAAACCTCAACCAGAGACTTGAAGAATTTTTTCTTCTCTCCACTCACAGACATGAAGAAGTCACTAGCTTAATTAGAGGACTAGATTCTAGAATTTCTAACTTAGAGCATAAGTTTGATAAATATGATGAAGGTGATGACATGAGTCAAGACTTTTAAAGGTCTACCTCATAGTTATTTTTCATTGCTATTGTAATATGTTTTCCAGTTTTTATTAATTCTTAATAAAAGTCTATTTTTCTTGTTATTATTCTTTACCATTGTCTAATTGAGGGGGAGCTTCTCTGTTAAAACTTTTTTCATATGACCAAAACAGAGAGAGAAAAAGTTTAAAAGTTTAAACCAAACAATGCTACTAACAAATCTACTTGTAAGATATTTTGATTGCAGATACTTTAAACATATTGTTTTGATCATCATCAAAAAGGGGGAGATTGTTGGTAAAAGCAATACAAGTCTAAATGTTGAAGCAAGATTTTGATGATGATAAAAGAAGCCTGAAAGCCATCTGGAAGTCAATATGAAGAATACGTATTGTTGTGTTTAAAGATATTTTGTAAAATGTAATTAGATTAGTTAAAATAAATATTGTACAAGAAAGTTCTGGTATTTCTCGAAAAATCAAAGTGATAATCGATTATTACTTAGGATAATTGATTATCCTGAGCTGAACCATTTTTTTCAAGAATGCACTGGAATAATCGATTATCACCTCTAATAATCGATTATCCGTTCAAAAATTTGTTTTTCACAAACCACACTGGAATAATCGATTATCACTAGTGATAATCGATTATCCTGGTCAGTTGGGCGCGACTGTTCAGTTTTTTTGACCTAATTTCTGGAACCCCTATTTAAGGAACCTCAGAGTTACTTCTCACTTACCTTTTTGAGAAGCTAGAGTGCTAGTGCTGTGACTGCAAGAGAGTTCTCTGAGTGTTCTCAATAGAAGCTTTGAAAAACCTAGTGTGGGTAGAGCGATAACTTTTCCTGAGAGGTGTTCTAGAAGATTGAGTGCTGCTGTTGTTGTTAGGAAAGCTAAGGTCAAGGTTCTCTATGTGATTCAGAGAAAGGTGTTCATCTCTTGTGTGTTCAAGAGAGGTGTTTTCTTTCCTTACTCTCTTATTATCTGATTGTAAATCTGTTATTTGTTAGTGATTTAGTTAATCTCGTTTTTGAGAGATTAACAACTAGACGTAGGGTCTTTTGATCCGAACCAGTATAAATACTTGTGTTCAATCTTCTTCTCTATCTCTTTATTTCATCTATTATTGTGTTTAAAGAAATCAATATTTGATTTAATAGATAAATTTTGGAAATTTTTTTTTATTACTCAAAACCAATTCACCCCCCCTCTTGGTTTTTGTCCAAACGCTTAAACATTCCGTTGCGCGATAACAACAATATACACCATAAGATTGAGTTTAACCTTTAGCCACAAGTCGTGCTTTATACCTCTCAATAGTTTCATCAGCTTTATGCTTAATTGTAAATACCCATTTGCAGCCCATAGTTTTCTTCCCTCTTGGTAAGGACACAAGATCCCAAGTGTGTTTTTTTCTAAAGTTGCAATCTCATCAACCATTGCTTTGGTCCATCTAGGATCTACCAAAGCTTCCTGTATATTACTAGGAATAGAAATTGAAGATAATTGAGATAAAAATTATGCATATGACTGGGATAACCTATGAGATGACACATATTTACTAATGGGATATTTAACTTTGACTTGGAGGTCTGGTTTATATTTAGCTAAAGGTTGACCACGGTCAGAACGGGGTGGAAGATTATACTGGATAGTATTAGACTCAATGTTTGCTGTGTTAGTGGTCTCATGCATACAAGGATCAATTTCATGATATGTTTCATCTAAATTAGTATTATCAAGGGTAGGACTAAGAGAAACAATTTCATGATTAGTTTCAACTACATTAGTATTATCAGATATAGGATCAGAAGGTATCTCTGAAGAGTCAAGCCGAACCTGTGGAGAAGATTGAGCCAATTGGTTAGGATCAGAAGGCATTGTATTATCCAAAGGAGAAGTTTCCATATTTAGGATTGGCTCACTCCCTGCAGAATGATCCTCACACGATAATTTATCTTTACAATATAATTTTATATTTGGGATATCAAACATACTAACATCAGAATTATGCACTTCACTTTCATTGCCGCCCTAAAGTGTAGAATTAACATAAAAAAACTATGCTCATTAAATGTCACATCCATAGAGATATAAAATTTCTTTGATGCTGGATGGTAAGCACGATAGCCTTTTTTAGTTGATCCATACCCAACAAAAACACATTTTAAAGCTCGCTCTTCAAGTTTTATACGTTGATGTGGGTGTAAGTGAATATATACATAATGTAACGTCCTAGTCGGAAATTACTTATTTGTAGATTAAAATAGAAATTAGTAATAAAATCTCATTTATTAAAAAGTAATTTCCCAAAAACGCAGGAAATTTAAATCTACTTCAACATGCCAATTATAACTAGAATCCATATGGTGTTCAATTATTACAAATATAAATTCTTCATAAAATCCATTACAAAATATTCCATAAACATTATTAAGTAAAAACCCCGGTTGGCTCCACTCTACGTCTAAGCATCCACCATCTCACCTACATCAACATCTGCTCCCATGTAACGAGTTACATGATCATCGCCAAACACATATAGATAGGGTGACCTTAATTACAATAAAATTACAACATGCAATAGTAAAGCATTTAAAACCATGACTCATATTAGCACCCCACTACTCAATTACTCGCCCCTCTGTAAGACCTGAGAAATTTAAATAATTAAATAAATAATTATTTGATAAATGTGGGTAGTAGAAGCCTTTATGACATTTAATGTTAATTGTTATGACGTGGAAAAGTACTAGCTTAAATGGTTAAGAATACTTTGATTGTGTGAGAGGACTTGGGTTCAAGTCTTATGTATGTGTTTTTTGATTTATTATTAATTTTAATAATATGCGTGATTATGTTGAGTGATAACATAATTATAGAATTATAGGAATTATCATGAAACATGAAATGGTTGAACTGGTTTGCATTGACTGTGTAAATGAGGGGTTGTGTGTTCAAACCTTGCTGAGAATGAAATTAATTTCTTTATTTTTTTTTTTGCTAATATAATTGTGACTTGAATGTGAGGGTGGGAAAACCCTAGAGGCAATGGGCGCTGGGAAAACAGCCCATAAAAGGTAATTATAGACATTTTTCGTTTTTTTCCATTTACCACAATTAAGAATCATATAAAAGGGGAAATTTAGGTAATTAGGAGGGTTTTTGAAGTCTAAAACCTAGAGTGAAAAGATGGCACAAAGTTGGAGTGAAAAGAGAGTCAGAGAGAATCAGGAGAGCTGGGTTTTTGGAAGAGCAAAGGAGAGTTCTTAGGGTATTACAAAGCTAAAGTTAGAAGACCCAATTAGAGCAAGGGATTCCAGGTTAGGGGAGCTCTTTTTGTATCTATATGCATGTTGGTAACAATTTTCGTGTATTCTGTATTGGGCATGAATAATTTGCATCTTTGCCATGAGATTTTTTTGTACTCAATGTGATGTGAAATTGGTGGTTTGATGGTTTTGATGTTGTATGAGTCATCCCTTATGCGAATGTTTGCAATAATGGGGTTTTCAGTGCTATATGTGGGTTATGGCTAAATTTCAAAATTTGGGGGTTAATTTAAAGTCGAAATAAGGTTCATAATGCTGGTATTATGTGATGAATTGCTTTGCTAAAGTTGAATGTGAATTTTGGCATTGTTTATGTGTTGTATGTGCATAAACAGGGGAGAACATCTGCTAAGCTCGCCCAAGCGAGCCAGGCTCGCCTCGGCGAAAGTAGTAGAGTCTTAACTCTGATTCTACTCGAGCCACTCGCTCAGGCAGATTGCCCAGGTTTTGGGCAACACTTTATCTCGCTCAGGCGAGTGTATCTCGCCTAAGCGAGGATTCGAGAGTGGTGAGGCTTTGGTTTGAGCATCTCGCTCAAGCGAGAGGTTCTCACGTAGGCGAGAACTCGTGCTTAACTTAGTGTTTTGTTAACTCGCCGCCTAGATGAGAGCGTGGGTTTTAAGCGAAGGGTGAACTCGCCCAGGCGAGAGGAGCTCGCTTAAGCGAGACTTCGCAGTGAGTCACTGGAGCACGCTCGCTCAAGCGAGAAAGCTTAGCTTAAGCGAAACAGGCATGGTCGCTCAAGCTAGGGCTTCTAGCCTAAGCAAATATAGTGTCGTTTGTGTGCGTTGATTGTACTCATTGAGCAGAATTCAGATCAGGGGATGTTGTGCCATGAGCGGGTAGGTTCATGGATGGTGGTTAACATGGATGGTATGAGCGTTGGAGGTTCATACTCAGTTACTCTCCTTTGGGGGTACGAGCGAGGTTGGTTCGTATATTTCGTGCTCATAGTTGAGAGATGCTGCGTGCGGGGAGGTACGTAGTTGGTGGATCACATGTGTTGGACTACGGGCGGGCAGGTCCGTAGAGTAGGACTACGAGCGGGAAGGTTCGTAAAGGCAGGACCATGAGCGGACAGGTTCGGGTGAGCATCATAAACCCTGAGTCCATGGCTAACTTTGTTAGGTGAATTAGAAGTTGAAAAGCCTTGGGGGTATTAAGGTCTTAACCATGGTCTAACTATGATAAATATAATTAGGTGTATTTATATTATTTAATTTATATGTGTTCTTATATTCTTTGAGCTCACCCTTTCTATTTATGCTTGGCGATGATCATGTAATTCTTTACATGAGAGTAGTTGATGATACAGGTGATGCTGCTAACACCTGAGACGAAGAGAAGGGCTAGCTTGGGAGTCGAATGGCCACGTGTTACCCCAATAGAAGTTACACTCGAAACTGGCCCCCCCATCAAAGCATCACATCATGACCTCTCTCCAAAGTTGTGTAGAAATCCTCCTCACGATCCAACTCTGCACCCAAAACCGTGTGGCGCACCTCTCGCGTTGTTAGGCAGAACTTTGTTCCAGACCACTTGGTGGTCTCCTCTTGTCGCCAGGCGACACTCCCTTCTAGTGTTTTTGTCAACGAACTCCGCCTGGCGGACCCTTCCCTGTCGCCAGGCGCCCTACAAGTCCAGTGGCTACTGCCACTGTTTCGTATCAATATCGCCTTGGGACAAGTCTAGTGGCATTTTGGAACAGGTTCTCATGACCTCAAACACGCAACACACAAAACTTAGCACCCTTAAAACTATTTAGTCATCACACTATGATTAAATTATCATACCACACAATTTATAGCTTCCAAAATAAGGTCATACTCCCATTCACCCCTCATGCACTCCATTATATCCTCATTCATATACTAAATGGAATAGGCCTCACTCTACTTAAATTGACATCACAACAGTTACATAAAACCGTCCAAATAGGCAAGTATCAACATCACAATTACACACCAAACATTTCCTTACATGCATCTTATCCCATTTATTGTCCATCCACACATATCATTAATTATTCCTCATGTAAGGTTTCCTCTTCACATTTTATGTTAATTTCCTAAAATCCCGCACTAAGTTTCCAGATAACCACACCTAGAACACTAGAACACAACACGAGCAAAAATCCACATGACTGCTTGCGCCTGATGTGTCGCTGATGAGTGCGTATTTTTGCCCTCATTTAATTTTTTATTTTGGGTATTTAATTGAATTTGTGTGCTTAAAGAGTGATTTAAGCTTGTTTGAGCTTGTGTGATAAAAATGTGTTAAAAGTGATTTTTAGCTGTATAAATTATTTTTGGATATTTTAACGTTTCTTGATGCAGCTGAAGGTAAGATTAAGCTCATTCTAGGTGGGAAAATAAATTGATTGAAGTTACAGAACACCTTTAAATAAGTCTAAAATTAGCAAGTTCTGGAAAAATCACTTTACACCCCCTAAATTACATATACACTCCCCTTTTCCAAATGGGCTACAAAAAATCTACTTCTACACCCCTGCCTTTGTCTATTTTCACCCCTCTTTCCACTTATAAACTAAGATGCACTCAGATCATGCCATGTGACAATCCTTCACTTATTAAACTAACCAATCCGAGAATGACATGTGTCATGATCCAACAACTCAAAATTCAGCCAATGAAGTAGTGCCACGTCGTCATCATCTTCTTCCCTCAAACCCTAGGCACCTTCATCCAACAGCAGCCCACCACTGTCAGCCATGGATCTCGCCGGCAGCACCTGCACCAGTCATGGCCACCACTGCACCTCCATCCTGCATGCACCATTCGCGAACACACCTTCGTTAGAGCAGAAAACGCGTAACCTGTACACAACTGCGAGAACCATCTTCGCGCAGCAGCCATGAGTCACAATGCGCAACTTCATCTCTGCATCAGTTCACACGTCGGAACAACACCGCAACAACACCAAAACGTGACCAAAGCGCGGCTACACCGGAGTGGCCATTGATTCCTCCATGAGATTCATTGGAACAACATAAAACACAGCGCCTTCATCATTGCTGCGAGCTTCCATCGCGAATCCTTCACTCTACAGCAACTAGAACGGCAGCCGCGACCACAACCTCCATCACACGAGAGCCACCATTGCTGCATCTGGAGCGCCAACGACCAGCAACACCTGTAGTTCGTCAACACCAGAAGACGAATGCAGATCGGAACGCTGCCACCATTACACCTGTGGCACAATCCATGAAGGAGGCAAAAACCCTAATTTTGGGAGAGAGAAGGGAATGACACATGTTAGTCTCTCATAGGGTAGTCAATGGGTCAAAGCTGGTCAAACAGGTCAAATATTCAAATATGGTCAAAGACTAGTCAAACGAGAGGTGTTTAACTGCAAATATTGATATTTTTGGATTTCCTAGCAAATTTGGACTACATGATTCAAAATGGCTTACTTAGAAAATTAATGCAAATATTATTTGCTGATAATTTATCAGATATCATTAAACGAGGGCAAAAATACGCACTCATCAATCGCCTGGCGACAGTGCATGAGCCACGAGGCGGTGCATACAAATTATGGGAAAATCCCAGATTTTCCAGCACCTGCTCGCGCCCTAAAACCCCGAGTTCCAATTTCCAATACACGTTCTGACAAAATTTTAATGTTCAACATCACACCAAAATCATGTTTGTTTAATTTAATATTAATTTCATAAACATCTCATTGGTCATCAACAGAATCACGTCGATTCTTTTCCCAATTCCCCAATTCCCACATGAACCCTAACCCCAAACTCATACACGATTCATCATCATCATCAACAACACGGAAGAATCAAGAAAGCAACAAATTGGAGAAACCAATTCGCGTCGCCTGGCGGACAGTGTCACAGCGCCAGGCGGTTCATCAGGAAACCCAGAATTTGGGTTCTGCAGCATGTGTCGCCTGGCGGCACATGAATTGCCGCCAGGCGGTTTATGGAAAAATCCAGAAAATGAAAAGAACTCGAGAATGGCAAGGTCATACACTTCAAGCATTCCATACAATGCATATTTATACAATTAAAATCAAGACACAAAGTGGAACTATCCTAACCTGGATATTCTTGCTCAAGACAATGCTAGAATTCCCTTTTTTATGTTGACAACGTGAACCCCTTAAGCTAGCTCCAATCCATTGCAATTTAAGCTGAGGTTCGAACCTATAACCCTCCAATGTCCAAGAAAGTGCAAAACCAATTCAAACAATTCGTGTCTCGTGATAATTTATATAAATCTAGAAATTTATATTCTCTTATCACGCTCAAACATATCATAAAAATAATACAATTAAATAACACACAATTGGCACACATAGGACTCAAACCCAAGTCCTTTCAACATAACCAAGTACTCTCAACCATTTAAGCTAGCACTAGTGCATATTTGATAATTTACCTCGCCTTATAGGCCTCGGTTATGGCGGAACCGAAGCCTATAAGGAGGTGATGGCAATTTTTCAATTTCAGCAACCTATATTGCTTCGGTTCTACAAACAACCGGTGCCATAAGCGGCTTTAAGCCCTGGTTCCTTAAGAACCGAAGCCTATTAGGCAGTCCAGAAATGAAAATTTTAAAATTGGCGCCAGCAAGAACACATTTGGCCTCGGTTGCTTTTTTACCGAGGCAATATTGGACAGTTTTAGGCCTCGGTTGAAATAGAACCGAGGCTTATAACCCTGCCCAGAAACCCTAATTTATAAATTTCATCAGCGTCGCAATTCACCCCTCTCTCTCTCACTTCCTCCCTCACCAATTCGGCCCCCACGACCTCCTCTCGTCTTTCACTCCCCTTCTCTTGGAAACCCACCACAACGCCTTAACTCTTCTCCCAAACCACACCGTCGACGACGACGACGCCCTTTGCAACTCTTCTCCCATGCACCCTACACCGTCTCCCCCTCTGGCGTCGCCCTCCTCGACCGCCACACAATCTTTACAAAGGCTCTTACTTGGAATCCGCCGCCTTTAATCCCTACCTCGGCCTCGTCTAGGCCGCTCTCGTCGCCTTCGTCGCCGCGGGCGGCGCTGACTACCACGACATTGTGGATGTCGTTTTGGTGGAGAAGGAAGACGCCGCCGTGAAATAGGAGCAGACGGCGAGGTTTGGGAGCGTGAAGATGAACTCTCGATGGTGATGGCAGCGTGAAAGCACGGTGGTGATGGTTCAGCTGCAAACGCGGTGCTGCGGTGGCTGCGCGTTGCAGAGAACATGGAAAAGCGGTGGCTGCCGACGATGGTGGAACGTGAACTGCCATGGTTGGTGCACGAGGAAGCTTCGCGGAGGCTGCGAATTTTATTTTATTTTTTAAACATATTGAATCTATGGCTTCGGTCTCTCTGCAACCAAGGCAAAAAAGAGATCTATGGTTTCGGGTAATGACCGAGGCCAAAAGAAGTCTTTTGGCCTCGCTTTAATATGCCTCGGTTCTTAAACCGAGGCAGAATCTCGAAAATAACCGGGGCCAAAAGGGGTTACTGCACTAGTGTAGTACTTGTCCACGTCATGAAAGTTAACATTTAATGCCATAAAGGCTTCCCACTACTCGTATTTATTAAATAATTATTTATTTAATTATTTAAATTCCTCGGGTCTTACATATAACACATCCAAAAATATGAGGCGGTAAAGAGACCATGAAAGGAAGGATACAATGATCAGACAACACATCTAAAGGCCTGCGAAAGTTAAGCACACTAGAAGGTGTTCGATTAATCAAATAAACTGCAGATCTCACAGCCTCACCCCATAAATGAGATGGAACATTACCATTTATCAAAAGTGATCTTGTCACCTCTAATATATGTCTATTTTTTCTCTCAAACACCCCATTTTGTTGTGGTGAATAAGGACATGTAGTTTTAGGAGTAGTTTTGCCTTTTGGATGCCAATCTGGATAGCCATGGGGTTTAAAACATGTTTCCATGACATGATTATCCCCACTGCAGTGCGTACACTTGTGTATTCCTTTCTTAGGAAAATTATTAACAACAAAGGTAGTCCCCATAGTAGACTCACTATCAAGCATAGCCTCTTGGCAGTTTTCCTCGACACAAACCGTTGCATAAACTGATTGAACATTTGGAAGGGGAGTAGTAGCAAGGATACGACCACGAACTGCATCTAAATGTGTATCTAGGCCAACCAAAAAGACATAAACTCATTGATAATTAATCATGTTGTTATACTTTTCAACATCTTTAGGACATTCCATGGTACAATTCATGATAGTATCATACTTCAACCATAATCTTTGCAATTTACCAAAATATGTAATAACAGATCCTCCATTTTGTTGAGTAGATATTACTTCACGATATAATTGATATGATCGGGACGCATCCTGGTTGACTGAGTATGTTTACTGCACAGTGTTTCAGATATCTTTTGTTGTAGTTAAGCGAATAAAGAGGGATCTGATTTCTTTCATCGTGGAGTCCAAAAGCCAAGACTTTACTAGACAATTTTCATCTTCCCATGCTTCATATTCATCAGATTTCCTATTTTCTGGTGCAGCCTTTGTTCCAGAGATGAAACCCCAACATTTTTTGCCTCTGATCTTGTTCTGTGCATTCAACGACCACTCAACATAGTTGGTGTTGTCAAGTCGTTCAGGGGTGAGTGCTTCGTGCATATGGGTAGCAGCGAAAGTCCCAAAATCATGTTTCTCCGATTGATTTTTACCGGAAGGAGCCATCAGGAATATTCAAATAAAGAAGCACTGCTTCCTATATTGTAGAGGATGTCAATGTTTGGCTTTTGATACCATATAAAAATTATGTAAAGAATAATTCTGATGTATTATTGCAAAGAATAAGGTACCATATATATATATATATATATATATATATATATATATATATATATATAT
>Ga0214545_1010266_pt1 | contig 13701 bp, 8 predicted proteins | sample CNSS4metaG_FD_160064 | JGI IMG/M metagenome (GOLD analysis project Ga0214545, IMG submission 160064) | Root nodule microbial communities from cowpea collected in UCLA plant growth center, Los Angeles, California, USA - CNSS4 | ecosystem: Host-associated > Plants > Roots > Nodule | place: USA... | reverse complement strand
AAAATATAAAAAAAAAAAATAATATATATAAATAAAAAAAAAAAAATATAATATATATATATATATATATATATATATATATATATATATATATATATATATATATATTTAAATATGAAATGGATCGAGCAGAAGGTGGATAAGATGGAATTAGGAATTGTGTGATAATAATTAGATGTCATAAATAATCAATATAGTTAAGGCTTCAAAGTTGACGAATAAAAATGTAGAAATGGCGTGCCGAATGGATTACTTATTTGATTGAAGCGTGTGTGGCCCGAAACGGCGGCTAGGTGTTTGAATAAATCACTCATCGGATTATTCACTCCAAATCCAAGTCCACCTTCTACTTTTCTCTTTGTCACACACTTTACTACACTTGAGTTAAAACTTCATAGGTCAATACTATCAACACATTCTTATCTTTTTCCTACTACTTAACACTGCAATTTCCCCATTTCACTTCTAATTTTGTCCCCAATAAAAAAAAAATATATTTTTATCTTTTTCAAGTTGTGTAATTCAAAGGTTAAAAACAACTTCTAAAAGTTAAAAAAAGAAAAAAGAGTTAAGGATAAAATAGTTTTCGGAATGTATAATCCGAAGTTATTTTTTATTTTTGAATTGGGTTTTTAATTTTCGGATTGTATAATAATAAAATTACTTTTTATTTTTATTTTTAGAGATCACTCATAGTCATAAAAAGTTGTTATATGAAGGTGCATGGGTATTTTTTTAGAGGTGCAGGAAGCAAGGGCCCTCTATTGGGTCGCTGAGTGCAACCCAATCCTGTCAATTTTTTATTAAACCTAACACTGGTATGCATCGAATCTTTCATTATTTTGTTGGGTGTTGTTTTATCTGTAACTTCACAATTTCTATTATAAAGTGTCATTATGTCATATGAGTTTGAATATTATCTTAAATAAAAATTAAAAGTTTAACGATATATAAAAATATCATAAATTTATTTTTTAAAAATTTTCAGTTGAAAACAATTTAAATTAAAAGTTTTTGTTCGTATGTACTCTATATCAGCTTATCCTATCAATTCCATGAATATCTTTTTTCACTTTCTTCTCTATTTCCATACTTTAACAATCAATAATGACAACTAAAAATCGTTCCCTAACGAGAAGAAAGTGAAGACTAATCAAGTTATAGTCTATATAGCCTTTCGAAAATAATGAATAAAGCTTATATGTATTATTCACATTTAAATAATACTTTAACCGATTAAAATGCAAACGTAAAATAAATAAACAAATACTAAATTAAGTAATAACAATAATAAAAAATATGAATTTTCGAAAAATATGAGAATTGGACTGATTAAAGTTTACACATAAAAAGATTAAAAATTATTATACAAAAACATAAAGTGATTTAAGGTAACATCAATCGTATTATGGTTAAATAATTAAGTAATAAATTTTAAGATTGTTCTCAACATTTTTTCCCTTGGTTTGGTTATTCTTGTGAAGAAATTTCTTCTGCCATGCTAAAATTTTTTTTGGAAAATAGATCTCCACCCACCCATATATTTTCTCTTTACTTTTCAATTCCACAATTAATTATACTAAGATTTAAAACAAATTAACCTAAATTATGTCTACATCTAAATTTTTTTTCTACCTCTACTCCAATTTACACACATTTAGAAATTAATTTCATTCATATTATGATTTTTTTAATGAATATTGCCACAATAAGAACTTCTAATCTAATTATTAGAATAACAATACTACATGAACACTCCATTTTTTTTAACATTTCATTTGGTTATCTCTTAACTGTTTTTATTTATTTATTTATTTATGATATTATATCTCTTGAGATATATAATATGATAAAGAGGAGAAAAATAGAAAAATGAAAGTAACAAATGAGAAAAATTAATAATAGAAATAATATGATATATATCATCTGAGATAAAGATAAATAGAGATATGAAAATGATAAATGGGAATTTTTATAAAAAAGAAAAGGGGGTATGTATAAGTTTTCATCCATGACAATGTACCATATTGCTCCACTTGTACCATTTTCTTTGATTTATGAAATCCACCCAAACAAAAGTAGGTCAAGGTAACAACATCTCATGACATATACTCTGAAATCAAAGATATATACTATCTTTACCAATTGAAATTTTATGACACCAACCCATCTATCCCATTTTGAAAAATTACAAAATTAATATACAACTCAAGTAAGTAACCATATATTTTCAAATCACCAAGCTATCTAAGAACTCAAATGGTTCTATGCAAGGTATACACCTATACTAGAGAGTAAAATTCCTTCTTTTCTTTACACTAACCATAATCTGTCCCCTTCAATCAATGTCTTGTTTATGCCACAAAGTCCAGTACCAATTGTGCTGCAAACCTCTTTGGGTTCTGCATGTTCATACTCTCAAATGCTGCTGAAGAGTGAGAAGTGGAATTGTTCAACACACCAAACTGATTTGGTTGACCAATGTCCAACCCTCTTCCAAGCTGAATGTTCTGGTTTGGGAGAAAATTTTGATGTGTTCCTGACAATGTGTCACAGTGAGGAAGACCAAGAGTGAGGGAAACACCATTACCTGAAAACCTTGGTGTGAATTGTTCTGCATCAAACCTACCAATTTCCTCCATTGGGTATTGTCCAAACCCACTTGTGAAGTTCGTTTGGCTCCCCATGAATGAGTACCCATCCCTGCTCTGTCTCTCATCCATTGAAACCTGTTGCTCATTGTTCGTCGAAGAAGCACGATTTGGAGAGACTAGAATTTCATGGTTCCTTGCTTTCTTCGGGCTTCCTTGTGTGATTCCATCTAACTCTGATGACCCCATGAAACTGAATCCTGATTGATTCTTGACACTACCCACTACGGGTGGTGATGTTGATGGTGAAGTTGAAACTGTTGAATTGTTCTCTTGTTTAGAACTAGAACCTTTTGATTCAATCTCAGAGGTAGGACGTTTCTCTCCCTTCATCGCAGGATCTTCACCACTCTTGCTTGATTTCTCCTCAGACCCATTTCCGTTTACTTCGTGCTCTTTCATCTCCTCCAAGTACATTTCCTCCACCATTGGCTTCCACAGCCGAACTCGAGCATTTATGAACCAATTTGAAACCTGTTCCGTTTCCAATGTTCAGTACACAAAACCCACATTCTAACAATCTTTATAGTGTTTAAAAGGTGAAACTTTTACACAGTTGTTGTTGAGTAGCAGTGGTGTTACCTGGCTCCTGGTAAGCCCTGTTTGTTTTGCAAGCATGTGTTTGTCGGAGTCCTTGGGGTAGCTGAAACCAGATAAGCTCAACTTGTTTCAAGACAAAGAACCATGGAAGTGGAAATAAAGGGTTCGAAAGATTGAATTTTGAAAGTGCTTACGGGTGGAGAAAGTGTTCAAAGAGCCAAGCACGTAAGACAGAAACCGATCTCTCTGGCAATCCTCTCTGGGGTCTCCAAGCATTGTGATGGATCATTCCCAACTGTTGAATAGCTCTCTGTTGCCGTAGATGGTGATCCACGTATTTGAGCCTAGAACCTTCGACTTTAGCCCCGAAACAATCCTCTTCTCCCAAACTCTTATTTGCAGCTCTGATTTGACCTGTTATAGCATCCTTCAAACATCGAAATTGCTTTGAAATTGTTTGCAATGCAAGTGCTGTGTACGTCCTCGCAGAACCAATCCCTGCAACTTGCTCGAACGAGGATGTCACAATCTGCATCTGGTTGTGGTACTGCCTGTACCTTTGCTCCACCTTCGATTCCACAGATCAAAGCGTCAAAAAAATGCTACAAACCATGTCGTAAAAACAAAGAAATTTTACTTGGAACAGAGGTTATTATCTGAATGATTAAGTTTAATTGGAAACAAAGGGACGTCTAAATTTTGTGGTTTTCTTTGTTTAGTTATTGATCAAATACAGAAGGAATAAAAAAGATTACCTCGTCAAGCATGTTGATTAGCTTTGCTTTCTTCATCTGAATTTCTTGTCTCTCTGTAGTAGACAGTTCAGAGCTACGTTTCCCACTACCCTCTCCGCCGTCACCACTAGCGGCGGTTGATGATTCTCCAACCACCTTAGTTTTCTCGAAGCTCTTCTTCCCTTGTTCCACCTTAATTCCGCTGTTAACATTCACAACCTCGTCAAGAAGTTCTTGCGTGGCCCTCAAGTACTTGGAACTCAAGAGAACACTCTGAATCCCGGCCACACCGCCGCCGTTGGAGGCCCCGGAAGCGGAGGAGGACGATGGGCGCACCTCCTCACCGTGAAGGCTAAGTGAGAGTCCCTGTGAAGCGCGTGGGGCCTCACGCGCCGCCGTGTTGGGGTCAATTGTGTTCCAAAGGTTGTACTGCATGCGGGGCAGGAAGCCATGCAGGGCGGAGACGTCGTGGGGCATGGACGGCGGCGGCTCCTGAGCTGCGGCGGAGAGCGGCACCCCGACGAATTGCTGAGTGTGAGGGGACGGCGCGTGGGGGAGATTCAGTAGGGAGGTGTTGTTGGCAACGGTGGCGGCGGAGTTGAGAAACAAGTGGTTTCCGCCGTGGGGTGGCGGCGGCGCGTCGGAGTATTGGACATAGTCAGGGTTCATTAGTACGAGAGTCTGAAGGCCGTCAGCACCTGCTTGAATTTTGGGGTTACTTTGAAAATATGTCGCCATTGGAGAAAACTTTCTTTTGCTTTGTTACTTGTTCAAACTGTAAAACAGAAAAACAAAACTTCGTCAGTGTCAGACTTTGATGTTTTTCAATCACATCCCAAAAGAAAAAAAAAAAAAAAAAAAAAAAAATCAAACCCAAAAAAAAAAAAAAAAAGAAAGACAGAAACTTCGCTCCGTAATAATAATAATCCCATAATAAAAACACATCACAACACAACGTAATACAGTAAAAAAATAGCGAAGATAACGATCCCACAAGAACGCATCACAACAAAGAAAGAAACAAAAATAACTAAGAGTTTGATTAATACAGTGTCTGATTGCGATTTTGACTGTATTTAACTCATGGCACCAACCAGAAGCACAATTTGTATCAACAATTTCTATAACATCAAAAATCATGACAACGATGACCAGAATTTAAAACCTCGTACTCTTCCCCACAACGAAAATTAACATTCAAGACTTGAGTTAGCTGTACTGTACCTTTCAGTGTTGCGAATCTGGCTTGGGGTGTGAATTTTGGATCAACCCATCAAACAATTCTTGGTAACTGAAAGCTAACTTTCTAGCCTTCTAAGATCCTGATGAGAAAGTGAAGAAGAGACAGATAAATGACGAATTATGCAGAAAACTTAACACACTTGACATATTAAGGTATACATGAAACTGGTTTTTGGCTATATGCATACGCTTTTTGTGGCATGGCCAAGAACTTGAAAACGAAACAGGTGAAAAAACTTAGAAGAGATTTGGTGAGAGAGAGAGAGAGAGACTGAGAAAGAAAAGGGTAAGGGGTGGATTTGATTATTTGTATAAAGAAATTAATGCGACTGTGTGTGCACGTGGTTCATGATCGTCTCTGAACTACTACTACTACTGCTGAAGAAAAAAAAAATTCAATTATAATGAACAGAGAGAAAAGAGAGACACAGACACACGCACACATAGTCTCCACCAAAGCAAACACAGTAGAAAACATCATTAGCAGAGATATATGCATGAAGTTACCCACCTGTCACAATATGTGTGTGTGATCTATGTTTGTTTGGGATTTATGAGTCCCTTGAGTTGCAAGAGGAAAAGCTCTGTGTCAGACTCAAATCACCTGCACTTCCACCCCAGCTGAAAGTGGAATAAAAAGGAGTTAAAGAAGAGAGATGGGGTTAAAAAGACTTGAGGGAAAAGATACCCATCTTTATTCATCTCATTATCCACTCATTTATTCACATTTTTCTTGAAAAAAAAATATTCTTTTTTGAATTTTGAAATTGAAATTAATTCTGGGCAGCAAGGGTTATTGTCATTATTAAAGAAAACAGTGAAGTGAAACATGTTAGTTTCTCTTTATCTCTGTGTGGCCTTTTATCGGGAGAAGTACCTGCGAACAGATCAAAACAGGGGAAGTTCTATTGATTTGACCCTCTCTTTTCAAATCACCTAATGCAGCCCTTGATGAGAAGCTAAGAAACTTTTGAACTTAGAGAGAGAGAGAGAGAAACAGAGAGAAAGAAACTTGTTTGGGTTGGGATAAGAAATAAAGTATGTGTATATAATGAATAATGTAAACAAGGGTTGCAAAAAGTCACCACCAGCTGAAAAACGAGGAAACGTCTTCTTCTACAAAGCTTAATTAATTCATTCATTCATTGTTTAATGGTAATAATAAAATAATAAATAGAAAAAAAAAAGGAAGAAGAAGATGATGATGATGATGATGATGATGATGGACAACAAGGTGGTGGATGGATCCAATTGCTTATTTCTCCATTAAATATCTTCTTGTCGTTTTCACAATTTCCATGTTTTTTTCTTTTCAACTTATGTGTGCATTTTTTGTGGTTGGATGACTGAGTTTGAAGATAAAGCAATTAAATTGCCAAGGAACACAAAACCAACCACCATAACACCTACTTTAATGCTTTAAAAGCTGAAAACATATATTTATGTATTTGTCCAAGTTTTTTATTTTCAGAAATATTCTAATCAAATTCACTTGAAATATTGAATGGTACCCTCAAACTTTTTTACCAATGTTATTGCATGAATTTGTAAATTCAGAAAGAAGATCACAAAAAAAAAAAGAGGAAAAACTAAAGCAGAGGTTGGAAAAGTAATGGGGCCAAATTGAGTGCATGCATGATGTATGCAAGAATCATGACCCTCAGTGATTGGTCCCACTTTGGCTTTTCATGCATCAAACGACCTATATCACGCCTCATCAACAGGTCTTAAGAGAACAACTGGTGAAAAAAAATGTCATATTTTTTTATATTATTCAATGCTGATATAATTGTTAGGAATATTTTGAGTTATTCATCTTCTATGAAAATCTGTCTAAATTCATCAGTGAATATGTCTTTCTCGATTTTCTTTTACATTATCAGAAAAAATTGTAATCTAAACTTAATAATTTGTTTTTTTTTTATGTATTTTTTTTCTCTCATACGTTTCAAAATCTGTCATACTTTTTCCCAATAATCTTTGATGACTGCCAAAGACTAAAAAAGTAAATGAAATAAGCACATAGTAATTCAACCGTGCACTTCTTCTCTTGGATTATATTGACTAGAATTGGACATAAATAATTAGTAATTAATAACCCTTTGAAGTGTGAGTGAGGTAATTAATCCCATCACTTACATAGAAAGACAGAGAGAATGAAAATATTAATTAATTAATTAAATAAATCCACCAAGAACAGCAACAAACCATTATTTTCCACATCCCAGAAAAGTTCTCAATCTCTATCAGTAACTATTATTGTGGTAATGAGCAGTGACAGATGAAAGGCCTGTGATGTTAATAGGACTAAAATTTTTAGAAGTTTGGGACACTCATTGATGTAGTTTATTATATTATGTAGCATATGATATAGAAAGGGAAAAAAAGGAGTGGTAGGTGCTATTAATATGCTATATAGAGTTGGTTCTATGAATGGCCCTTTTTGTAATCAAGTTGTCATTCTCGTAGAGATCAATGTCAATATATTTAGTATTAATTTACTCATTGCTTTATTTCACATTTTCATACACTTGTCTTGGATTCTTTCACAAAACCTAGTATTACAACTTTTTGTTCTCACTCAACTGGGAATTAAAGAAACAGGTTAGTTTTCCTTTTCATAATGTACATTTTATGCAGCATGTTGGATCTTCCTACGACACATGTTACAACCACAACAATAGGGTCTGCATGTCCTGTTTCTTACGAAATAATGAATATTCACATGTCAGAAGCATATATAGTTTTCAAGGTGTACTTGAATGTACAGAATGCATATGATAAGAATCTTTCTTTAGTATTAGAGCAAGAGATATATATGCATCATCAATTCATGTGCTCTTCTTTTCTTTTTCTTCTTCCTTATACAAAAAAGAAAAAAAAAAAAGTAGGTTTATTTTATTCTGTGGAGGACTGATTGACTAGTTTTATAATTTATGGAATATATTATTCCACTTTAAAAGTTTTCTACTTTACTTTTTCTTCATTTTCTATGAGGGTTTTCAAAATAAGAATAAAATGAAAATGAAAATCTCTTAAATTTCAAATGTTTAAGTAAGTAGTATATATACATAATTAATGAATCTATACCCTTACCCTAATGGAAATGAATCTCCTTTACAATTAAAATGCTTCACACTTCAACCTCACGTTAATTTCTCACAAAGCCTTGAGAAAAAAAAAGATACGATAAAAAGATTTTTTAAGGTGGTGTACAATAATGTAATAGTTGAAATTCAGCAAGATTTGTGGGCGTGTATGAATTTTTTTCAAAGTGAGAATTAATGCAAAAGGAAACTTGGAAGGTTCAAATTCCTCCCTTTGGATTAAGCAATCACTTATGCTGTATAATTGGATGCATGTCCCTTAGTGTATGATTTAGAAAAGTAAAGCCATTATAGAATCCAAGAATAGACTAAGGTGGAGGTTATCATCATGATGATAGTGACACGGAATTCAAAATGCTTTGGATATGATATGATATTCCCTAGAGAAAAAAACAATGGAGAAGAACTATGACATGATATTATATAAATTAAACAACTATAATTAACCCTAGATTGAAAAAAAAAATCTTCTAATTTGCGTCATAATCAGGTCATTGAATATTTAACCTTATATCAGACACAACTCAGCCAATAAATCGCAATACATGTACAACAATATTGTTGTCCCCTATATGGATTTCGATTCTGTTGATTTTGAAGTAGCCACATAAATATATACGTGTTACTCATCACATCATAGTGTATATATAATATAATCTGATACAATATAAAATATCAAAGGAGAATTTTTTATGTTTTTTCTAGGGTATGGTCCCTTTTGTGTGTGTGCTCCATCAATTTCAATATGTTATCATGAGATGGTTTTGTCCTATTCTTTTTCTTACTACAAGTTCTTCTCTGAAGAAAATGACCTGAAAAGAAGAGAACACAGATAAAAAAAAGGACTGAGATTTTCTGCATAAACAATTCAATGTTGTTAGAATGGGTCGAAAAGAGACCAGGAAAAAGATAGCAAAGGAGAAATGAAACCGATGTGTGTAAATAGTACGAACATAACTCTTACATGTAGCAATCATCAAAAACAAGATCTAGGCAGTTCCATCATCATGAAAGAAATTAAAAAAAAAATAAAAAAAATAGGTCAATTTGAATCTTTAAAAAGGGACAATACATAATATATTGTCAAATTCTATGAGAAATGTTGAAACAACGAAGCTGTTTTTTTAAACATGGGTGTGGCCAAGACTTTTTCTTTCTCATTTTGAAAAAAAAAAAAAAAAATAAAAACAAAAAAAAATAAAATATTTTTTTTAAAAAAAAAAAAAAAAACTAATAGCACTAAAAGTTGAGCTTTTTTTTTTCAAAGAAAAGAAAATCAAAACAAATAATAACACCATAAGTGTCACAATCCATTTACAAAGACTTAAATGAGTTGAAAAATTAAAATTTTCAAATAATAGTTAGAATTGTCTAAATTTTATATCGAATAAATATTATATAAGAAAAAAATTTACAAATTTATTTTATTTAAATAATTTATTAGGAGTTTTCTGGAAAGATTCATGAGCTCTCAAATTAATTAATTATAGTGGTATTTAGTTGAGTTTAAAATGTGTTTTCTACGAAAGAATTAAGAGGTGGACCCATTTTTGTGAAGGTAGAAAACAAAAGAGTATTGGAGGTTGTTTGGTGATACTCACTTTGGGATTGTCTTTGGTGGAAGGGAATAGCCATTAGAAGACGTAACTATTGTTATTGGGTAATGGTGATGAGTTGGAGAGTGTGATGATGAAGGAGTAAAGGCAAAGTGGGTAGAAAAGAACCCTAATTTTGCCACAAAAAGTTGTGGGGTAACTTTGTACCTACCTATAACCCCACTTCTACATACCTCCAACAAAGCCCTTCTTTCACACCCACATGTGAAGAATAAAACCTCCTCCTACTACTTACCCACACATTAATGTTCCAACATCACCACGTAACTGCACTAAAAGACACCTCTTTCTATTCATTTATACATGTCTATGAAAAAACCACATCATTATTTGCATCTATCACAACATCTTATCTTTCATAATATGACAAAAATATGCTTCTATCTCATAACATACTTTTCTTCTATAATTACTTCAAAAAATATAAAATAAAATTAATCTTTTTTTTTCTTAAAAAAACTATCCAATACATATCAAAAACTAAAATTTAAAAAAAAAATTATCCGATAATTTTATCTTCAAATACTGATGAGTTATGGTTATCTTTCTCTTCATAAGACCCATTTTTGATTATGGTTATGAGGTCAGTCATTCCGAAACATCGCCTTTGATACTAGAGATGGATTTATATATTTTTTCATATGTTTTGGTTATATATGGGTTATGGTCATAATCTTATACATATAAGACTTTTGACACCATTTTTACACCAGAATCTTAAGGCAATGGTGTTATGGTCCTTTATTCTTATATAGTGTTTAATTTTGTCTTTTCTATTCAACGTGGGATTTTGATTCTTTTTGACTCACACTTGAACTATTTCCCACGGTGTATGAGTATTTTTGTGATTCTATGTGTAATGTGATAATGTATTTGTAAAGAAGGATGGTATTTGTTCTGCCCCCAATTTCTGCCAACCTCACTCACTGTCTTTTGTGTTATCTAACTTTATCTTGTGATTTGTTTTGGTTACTTGGTCTGTGGGAGATATCGTTTTCACTGTTTTTTGTTCTTTCAACGTTGTACTAAAGGATAGAAACCAGAGCCATGTCAAAGTTCATTGTACATAGTTTTTTCATGCTCATTGCTCTCCATTTCTTCTTTTTATTTTCGTTTTTTTTTTTTGTCCTCATCACCTCATATGATTCTCTTCAAGAATAAATGAAGGTACATATATTTGGCCACACAAATGCATATATTTTTCAATATACAAATCTTAACATGAACAATTATTAACCATTTTCAATAAAAGAAAAAATAAATATAACTTTCCAACATTATATTCCTCCTCACACCTTGCCTTGTTTCACCCTGAACAAAAAATAAAAGTATTGAACAATCTTATAAGTTCAAATAATCTTCAGTCTAAACGAATAATATTTGTGTTTATCCATTAAGATCTTGGTTCGAAGAAACAATATGATATAATTAGAAAATAATATGATAGGATAAAAATAATATGATTAAAGGCAAATAATTTTAAAAAAATCATTTGATTTCTAAGAATTAGAATATTGATGTTATATTCTTTGATATAATATGTATATTGTTGTTTGATATTGTTATATTTTTAGAGTTAAACATGACTTTAGTCCCTGAATTTTGATGTGAAACTGAAGTTTGTCTTTATTTGAAACTTTGATATATTTTTGTCTTCAAACTTTAAAAATGAACGGATATAGTCATTTTAGTCCAATATGTTCATATTTTTTGATATGTCAAGTGTGTTTCATGCTAATATTTGAGTTGTTTATACCGTTTAATACATTTCTGCTTTAATGTCAGCTGAAAAACATGTTTCACACGTCAAAAAAACTTAACGTAATTGGGTTAAAAGGACTATATCCATTTATTTAAAGTTTGAGAACCAAAATGTATCAAAATTTCGAATAAAGACGAATTATAATTTCAGGTCAAAGTTCAGGGACTAAAAACATATTTAACCCTAACTCAAGCCCATAAAATCGGTTTATAAGGTGATGTTTGCACTTATTTATATACTGTGAAATTACCTTATCTATAGTCGATGTTGGACTTCCAACCGGATTATAAAAGAATAAAGATAACTAATCATCCTCTTTTTCGTAAACAAAATTATAATTTATTAAATAAAGGTTTTAATTCATTAATTATCATTTAATACCAATAAAAATTAGCACACTAATAATAATTTAATTAAATTTTATTTTTAAAGATAAACTTATAATTAATTTAATAGAACTATATTGGTAATAAAATATTTTTTTGAGCCATTTTTTTCTTCAACATAATTTTATAATTAATTTAATAAATGTATATTAGTGCACACAAAAATTGAGGTTTTTTTTTAAACAATTTTATAATTATTTTAATAGAAAAATAATAATAATAAAATAAAAAATTTAAGACCTTCTTTTCCTAAAAACTTAGAACAAGTGTTTTACTTGTTTTATCTTAAGACGACCCTAATTAGGTATGGTAGAAACAATAATTAATGTAAAAAATTCATTTTCTGGTAATATTACTATAGTAAGTATATTTGTTAATATAAGATCAAGTTCAAATGAAAACAACTACTTAAGTATTTAGTACACTGTATGTACTATTTCTTACATATATTCTTATTTTGATTTATAAAATCAATAGGTTCATGGAAACATTTTAGTTTCTTGTTTGTTGGAGTTAGTTTTGGGTTTGGTCTCTATATAAATACATTTATGTTAACCTAAATGGTAGAAAGCTTGAGAGATGAAAGTTGGAAGAAGAGAAGCAGTGGACAAGTTCCGGTTATGTAGCCTTTGGTGGTGAGAGCATGTGATGTGTTTGTTCTTCACATGCTTGCATAGCACACAATCTTCACAATAAATACCAAAATCTACCAAAAATTGCCTCTTTCACTCTCATAATTACTTAGTCTCACTGATACACACCATCCATATTTTAAAATAACTTCCTCTCTTCAAATAATGTAATTACAAGAAAAAAAATCACTAAAACGTGTCTTCTTATTTACCATCATAAGTCTTATTCAGTAGACTTTTAGAAAACTAAGTGAGTTTTTAAAGGATTACTACTGAGATACTTGTGATTAAGATGTGTTCTCTCGTTGGATGAAAAATAAAGTTTATCAATGGAAAAAATTCACTTGAAGGTGAGATTTTTCAAATTTAATCTAAGTTGGAATCTCATATTTTTTGTAAAAATGGACAAGAAAAACAAATTAAAAGAAAATTCCGCAAAACCTATTTAAAATTTCGGATTACAAATTATATATTGCTATGAAATAAAGCGAATAACAGAGAGAAGAAAGAATAATACATAAGAGAGAAGAGAAAGAAACAATAGAGAATAGAGAATAGGGAGCAACTCATCTGTCTATTATTATTGATAGGAAGAGTCCTATTTATAGATACAATATGTAATCCATAAAGGAAACAAATCAACTTAGTTAATACAAATATTTACCATAAAGAGTAATGAAAATCATATGAGTAAATGTATCAAATCAATGGACAATCATTAATTCATAACACTCCCCCCCCCCTTGAGTGTCCATTGATAAAGAATGTGCCTCGTTAAAACCTTACTAGGAAAAACCCATTGGGATAAAAAAAAAACTAGTGAAGGAAAAAGAGTACAACATTCTGTATTCTTTAATACAATATTGTTCATCACATATTCTATTTCTCCCCCTCATGTAAATTTACATCATTAAGGTGACAGAGTCCGAATTTGTGAGTCATTTGCTCAAAAGTTTTTCTTGGCAAAAACTTTACAAATAGACTTGTCATATTTTCAGAAGAACGAATTTTTGGATATCTATATCATCCTT
>Ga0214545_1010265_pt1 | contig 13703 bp, 16 predicted proteins | sample CNSS4metaG_FD_160064 | JGI IMG/M metagenome (GOLD analysis project Ga0214545, IMG submission 160064) | Root nodule microbial communities from cowpea collected in UCLA plant growth center, Los Angeles, California, USA - CNSS4 | ecosystem: Host-associated > Plants > Roots > Nodule | place: USA... | reverse complement strand
GGAGATACGTAGAAGCAAGGAGTAATCCTTGTCGGGCCCAAAAAACAAAAAAAAAAATCTTTTTTGTTTCGTTTGTTTTTCTTTGTCATTTTTTTTTTATTTTATTTATTTATTTTTATTAATTTATTAATTTATTAATTTATTAATTTTATTTTATTTATTTATATTTATCTTCTTCTTTTTTAAATAAACATTTAAAGGAGACCACATCAATTTGTATTTTAATTAAAGGTATTGTCTTAGGATGGGAGTTGTAGGGTGCTAACACCTTCCCTACGCGTAATTAACTCCCGTACCCCTAATCTCTTTTTTCGTAGACCTTGCTCCTTTTTATGGTTTTCCATAGTTTCCTATAATAACTATGGTGGCGACTCCAAAACTTTTTTTTTTTTACAAATTTTATTTTTTGGTTCGTCATCCCGTTGCGATTTTGGTTGTGACAAATGCATAACTTTAAAGTTTTAAAAAGTCAGGATCAATATCGTGTATGTGAACATGAATATAAGTTGTTATTTATTGGTGCAACTATTGTCAAACCTCATCCTATGCCAAATATACCTTTAAAATTATACAAGTTTTTATGTATCATATCTAAGGTAGTTGGAAGTATTTATTTTCATTGTTTTATTTGTGTTTGAATAATTTTAATTTTTTTCAAATGATATCATGCAGTGGTGTTATAATTAATTGTACTTTGTGCGATGGATATGCCACAAAGTTTTGGGAAGCTGTGAAGGATATGAAAAATGAAGGCAACTTTGTGATTATTTTGACTCAAACAAAGATTAAGCCTGCTTCAGGTAGTAAATATATTCTTCTATATATTCTTCTATATATTGTTTTATTTTGAATTTTAATGCTTTTTTCTTATATCTGAACTTATTTTAATGATTTGGACAATTGTAGATTAGCTCCAATGGATATCTCTCACTCACAAATTGGAAGTTATCTAACTATATGCTCCTAGAGTAGTGAACAAGATAAGTTTATGTGTAAGGTTGATGTTAAGATGATTTCTGAAATTGTTGCAATGAAGCAGGTAATATTTAGTGTCCTTTTTAACCTTAAATGATGTATGAATTGTTAATATCAATTTGTATATGTGTTTATTTATTATAGGAAGCATTTTGTGTCACTGTTGTAACAACAATGAAGTTTGTTTTGGTCAAGATGGATGGAGCTATCTAGCTTGCAATTATTGTAATAGAAGAACTTAACAAGTCGGTGCTTTCAAATGCACCACATGTGATGGATATAATCTGATTGTTGCAGTCAAGTTAGTATGCTAACTTTCTTTGTTGTAAGTTATTCTATTAAGAATAAATATGTTATTTTTATTTGGGATAATAATAACTTTCCACAATTTTAGGTACAAGTTAGAAATACAAGTTTGTTATAAGGCTCTTTTGCTAATTTTGTTATGTGGGATCAAGAATGTACTGACATTACTGAAAAAACAGCTACAGATTTGAGGAGTGTTATGATACAGGTCATAGATTGCCATATTAAATTGTGATTTAGTTCCTAATTTTTTAATATATACATTGTGTATGTATATATAATGAATTATAAGTTAGTGTAAATCATTAAATTGACAATAGGCAGGTGAAGATGATCCAAGATGTTTTCCTAATGACTTATATGTGGTATTAGGATGCACCTTAGCATTTAAAGTTAGAATACAATTATGAAATAGAAATGCATCAGTAGTAAAAGCTTCTACAAATCTTGATATCATTGCACTAATTAAAGATCAATTCCAAAAAAATGAGGTAATAATTAATATGTGTAAGGTACTGGTTAATAATGCACTGTTGATTTTTATAGTATGTTTGTTGATTGGTAGTGTATGTGTTTGTAACAGACTCTAGATATAAGTCAGAAAGGTACTTCTGATGTGGTTCTTGAACATGTTGTAGATGAAAGTCAAAAAATTGATTGTGATGTACCAAACTCCAATGACAACCAAATTGTAAGTATTGATATGGTTTCTATTTTTGTGGTTTGCTAATTTTGAATGTATCTATTTCATACAGATTACAGAATTTAGCTCGAAAAGCATTTGTGATTTAAGTGCAGATACTGATAGCTTTATTTTAAGTATTTAACATCAAAAATTTTGTTTTCTATTCCAATATAACTACTTCTAATGTTTTCACAATATTCATATTTATATGTTGTGAATTTGTGCTTATGTAGTATAATCACTCGGGTACAATAGACCATGATCCTGATTCACAAGGATATATATAACTCCTGCAAAAAGATTGTCCGCTCAATCTACCAATGATGATGAGATTTCACATGAAGAGCAATCAGGACAATGATCAACAACTAAGATGACCAAAGTGATCAAGAAAGAAGGAGAAATGAATATTGATGAATTTGTTAATAAGATTTTTATGTAAGTAGTTGACTCTTTTGGAAACTTTAACTTATAAAGGACTTCAGTCTTGATGTTTACCCTTTTGGAAGCTTCTGTTTTATATATATAAGTACTTGCGTTTTAAGATTTAACTTTTGGAAGTCTTAAATTTTAGAAGTACTTAAGCTTTTAATCATGTTATTCATTATGAATACTTTCTACTTATATGCACCTTTTTGTATAGGGATGTCATTATTAGTAATGTCGATCTACTGTAATGTTCGTACATTTGTCTTTTATTTGTTTTCATATAACAGTTTTATACTTTGGCCATTTGAAGAAGAAATATATACAGAGCCATTGTTTTGTAAAGGCAAAATTACAAGCAGTAAAATTGAAAGTGCAGGGATTTGTTGTGAGAGTACTCCATAAAAAGGATGGACATAAAAAAATAGAATTGGTATTATAGCATTTGTTATCAACTGTTTCCCTTTAAGTTGTTATATTTTTTTATACTTCTACAATTTGAATATAAGTTGAGATTACATATTTTAAATTTTCTGATTTGATCATTTTAACTTATTTTTTATTAAATATTGATTAATCTTATATTAGTGTTTCTTTCGCAATTCCTTAAGTGTTTGTTTAGATAAGTATTTCTTTTACTTATGTGATATTACAAATCCAGCAATGATTTCTATTTTCACTTATGTAATCCAACAATCATGTCTACTTTCACTTATGGAATATTACAATTGCTTCATGTTTTCTGTAGGGATTGGCTAAAATTAGATTTTTTTGAAAAAAAATTAGAATATTGTAATGAATTAAACAAATTTAAACTTTATTTAACTAAGTATAATTTTATTGCTGAAGTTTAATTTTTAGCTTACACCAATTTATTGTTACATTGATATAAAAAAGACAATTGGAACAAACATGAGTATAAAAAACAAGCTCCATTATTGCAATATATGCTTATATATATCTACTCATTTTATATATTAAAATATCAAGTGGTTGTATGTACAAATATCACAAATATACTAGTACTCATAAAGCATCCATATATCAGTTTACCACCATACATGTTTCCAAATTTAAGTTACAAAATATGACAAAATGAGATGCCAACATACAACATCCAAATAAGAGTATGTAATCCTCCACAAATCAGGGTTGATACTATATATCATCTCAAATTTAAGATTCTAAAACACCACAAAAGTAGGAGTGTTACCACTAGATGACATCACTACATATAGATATATAATCAGATACATCCCTATATAGACATGTAACTTATTTCAATTTATCTTCACCATGTTGATCCGGTTTCTAACATTTGTATAAACACCAATTCATATTCTTTCTCCAACCCTCAAAAAATTAAACAATAAGGCAATAACAGATTGCTTAGAAAAATACCAATAATAAGCACTTGACATCATAAGAAGACAATTCCTTATCAATGAAGAAATCAAATACATGAGGGTCCAGTTCAATGGACAATGTGCTTTGATCAAAATCAGAAATGTCAGTAGATTCATACAAGTCAGGTATATTTATAGATTCACACATCTCAAAGTCTAAAGAAGAAATCACAACACGATCTAAGCAAGAATTCCTATCGGTCTGCTTGGTTTGTAACTTATCTCATTCCCAGTCATTTTATCATACAACCTAAAACAAAACACATTGCCCTTTACATACTTTCCATGAAGTACATGATCTCCCTTTAGTTGATAATAATGGATCATGTTTAAGATATTGTTGCTAACAATTGGGTAACTATGAAATGTATTGAATGCAGACCATAAAACTCGATAATGGGAGCAACAAAAAAAGATTTTATGGGTGCATGTGTTCCATCAAACTCTATAGTTACCAGGTTCCCATTGGGATCTCTAAAGAAGTTTGAACCACTGACTAACTTCTCACCCCAGTAATGAAGGAAAAAATTTTGAAATTGCACAACCACCTGTACTTACAATGTTTAGTATCAAATACAGAAGATAATATTAAATACAAATTGAGTTTGAACAATTACATGAAATTTGTAACCCTAAAGTAAGAAATCTATAAATTTAAACAAACATCAGCCCAATCCAGAATCCAAATAGTGAACATGCAAAAAAAAATCTTCCATGATTAGATTTTTGTAAGCACAACATACGATTTCAACAAAAAGAACTCATGCAAATAAGATATATAATGCAAATAGAGAATAAGGACAGATAAACTTACTTCAGGAGGTGTAAAATGTTGACATGAGAAGCCAAGGTGGTTTACTTCTTGAAGATATTAATGAAGATATTAATGAAGCTCTTTTCAACTATCGTGAAGTCATTACCATTGGAATGAAGCCTACATTGATGAAGGAAAGGAGATTTGATGATAACCATGTTGATCAAGGCTGGAACGTGTGCTCTTTATATGGTTACATCATTAAGAAAGTGTATTTGAAGTTTGTAATTCATATTATAGACCTTGTTGCATTAATTAGATGTATTTGGTCTTTGTTCTATTTTTTAATCTGTTGAATGGTTTTTCAACAAGTTAAAATGTGTCTTTTAATCTGTTGAATGGCTTTTCAACAAATTAAAAGGTTGGCTGCAGTAGTCTTAAATTGTAACAAATTCAATCAATTGATTTATTTTTTAATCGACTGATTTCACTTAAGTCAAGTGAAATCAACCGATTGATTTGAAAATCAACCTGTTGAATTTCGTAACAGTTTGACTATAAAAGCTATGATTTTCGAAAGAGAGGTCAGTTGATCAGTTTTAAACGTGAAATTGCTCTGGAAACTCTCTCCTTCGTGATCATACAGTTTGCAGCAGTTGAAGATTGATCTTGGATCAATTCTTCGAGCTTTTGGCTTGGTTTGAAGCTTGGAGAAAGTGGTTTGTGGTAGGCTGGGTTGTGCTACCACTAAGGTTTGATCTTTCTCAAGCTTTTTGTGTGTGCCTGCTGGTTTTCCAAGTCTGCAAGAGGGTTCTTGATGTGCTGGTGTGTCTCTTGTGTGATTCAAGAGTCTTTTGTGGTGTTTTGCATATTTTGAAAGTGTAACGGTGGATACTTTGTAAATCTTACGAAATAGTGCAAAGTCAAGCTCAGGTTGCCTTGGCAAACTGGATGTAGTTCAGGTTTGAGTGAACCAATATAAAAATTTTGTGGTCTCCTCTCTTCTCTAACATTTCTCTCTTGCATTTTCATTTTAAAGTTTAAGAAACTTGTGTTTAATCATTTTTTTCATGTTCTTGCATGTTTTCATGGCATCTGCAGCATTGAGCATGTTTGTATGATCATTTAGAACTGTTCTTGATCATTCTTGTGCATTGTTCCTGGTTTAATAAAAATTATAGAATTGAACATACCAAACATAACTCAATTTGTTATAATAAAAATTATCATAAAAAAGAACAATTTGACGTTTGAAAAAAATACAAGAAAATCTAAATTAGATCACATGATATAACTCTTTTGACATATACTGAACGACATTAATTATAAGCTAAATTAAATCATTTAAGTCGTTCATAATAAAATTCATCATTACAAATCTTAAAATGAAATCTGAGTCCTCATAAAAATAATCTTAAATCTGAAATATATATACAATAATTAAAAGTTAAAAGTTAAATAAATTGCAAAAAAAATTTCACTCTCGCCATTAACAATTATTACATTTTAGGAAATATGCTTTATGGAAAATTAAACTGCAAGATGTAAACTGAAGAACAAAATGAAAAGCTAAGAATTGTTTCAAACATGGAAGTAAGGATTGTATTCTGACTACATCCAAAACAATGTATGAAAATAGTTGATTGAAAAATGCAGAAGACTTCAGGTTACCTCTATTCAACTCAATACGTGCTTTCTTTTCTAAAAAGGTATACATTTCCAAACTGCTATAGAATCAACATATACAAATTTTTCCAAACTTAAAACTCTTGGCTTTTATAGATACAGAATAACGTTCATCAAATCTTTATAAAATTATTCATTGAATAATTTGTGTTCATTTTGCAATTCATCTAATGTTCTATATATTTCATGTATATTACTATATCAGTACTACACAAAATATTTTCTTTATTCTTACAACTTATTAAATATTTCAGGCTTTTCTACCTTTGTATAGTCATTTATGGATAATCATAATCAGATGAATAAGCACAATTGTGCTTTGGCAAGATTAAAAAGAAAAGAAATTCTCATTGATAAGAGAAGTGGGTATTACACTACTGTAGTGGCATCCTCACCTTCTCAAATTTAATGTCAATTGAAAAGTCTTTCAAGATCCAATGAAAATAGATTTTATTAGAGCCTCTCCCAAATGAGCTTGTCCAAAATGGAAGGTAGCTGTTAACAACTGATTTACACTTAAAATTTCAATTAAATCATGTTCAACTAAGTTATGTATTAACATTCCATAATCATGTTTAAATAGACTATTCAATGCACTCAAATTCAAGTTCTGAAGATGAAGAAACATTACGAAACAATGTTCTTCATAAACAGAAATCCAAGAAAATGGATTATTATGCTTTGACAAGATTGAAAAGGAGAAACTTGATTATTGAAAAAAGATGTAGATCTACATGGAATCATTGTACACCAGATCAAAATACACAACCAAGGATATACAATAGGCCACTGTCAAATGTTACTTTAAGTGCACTCAATGAACCCTCTTCCTTAACTCCTTAGTGGGAAACACTACAACCACCACAAATATCCCCGTCAGTTAGTAATGATATAGCAATTACAATCCCACATAATATTGTGCATCGTACCAACCTAATTAATAGGTTTGATGCTGTTACAGAGGGAACAACTCCTTTGAAAGGTATACTTGATGAGTACAAAGACAAAACTCTCAATACACAAATGGAAGGTATCGATCAGTTTATGATTTCCAACTACTAATCTATTAAATTGTATTCAAATTGTTTTTTATTAACATTATTATCAACAAATGAAGAAGATTTTGCAATGCATTCAAGTTCAAGTTCTGAAGATGAAAAAGAATATGAAAACAATTTCATTGACTTATCAGTTGAACTAGATGTAATATCTAATATCAATTCCTATTTCTTACTATCAATTCCTATTTCTTACTAAATGATTTTCTCATGTGTAAGGAATATGGAGATATTGGGCAACCTATATATCAATGTATACATTCCAAAGCTTATATGTGGTATCAAGAAAGGATAAGGAAAAAAGTACATGCCTTAATTCCAAAGTTCCAACTATGCTGTGGAAATGGTAAAGTTCAATTGCCATTGCTAAAGGAACCTCCTCCTCTACTGCATCATTTTCTTACTAATATTGACTGTCAACAATCCAAGAATTATCAGCAAAATATAAGAACATATAACATGATGTTTTCTTTCACTTAGGGCAAAAATTGATAGAAGTATCAACAATGGAAAAGGACCACCAAATCTCAAAATACAAGGTCAATCATGTCACAGAATTGGTAGCCTCCTTCCACCAGTTGGAGAGGTCCCCAAGTTTGCACAACTCTATATCTATGATACTGAGAATGAGACACATAAAAGGATCCAATCATCAAGGTTAACATTTTCAATGTAGAGTTTAAAGTTGCTAACAAAATAGATTTCAATAAATACAGCTACTTACACTAATTTATTCATTATTGGTGTAGGAACTCAAATCGCATAGAAGTTGAGATTGTGCAACAACTAACAAACATGCTTGATATGCATAATTCCATGCCAAGTCATTTAGAATGGCAAGAGACAGATACAGGAACAAACCATATGATGACTTGAAGCTAAGACTCATAGCAGACAGGAGTAAGGATGATAGAATTTATAATATTCCTACTATTTTGGAAGTTACAGCATTAACTGTAGGTGATGTTGATACTGTTTCTCTTAGAGATATCATCATGGAAAATAGAGGTGGAAAACTACAAAGAATAAATGAATTACACACAAGTTACTTAGGATTTCAGTACCCATTATTATTTCCTTATGGTGAGGATGGATATAGGCATGACGTGAATCACCGACACTCATTGTCATCAACAGCAAGAAAAAGGAATTGGTTGACAATAAGAGAATGGTTTAGTTATCGTATACAAACAAGAGAATCTGAAGCGAGTACTCTGTTAAGATCGAGAAGACTATTTCAACAATTTGTTGTGGACGGATATACCATGGTAGAATCTGAAAGATTATCCTTCATCAGGAACAATCAATCCAAACTAAGAGTTGAAAAGTACAAAAATCTTTCTCAAAATAGTAGAAATGAATAAAATAAAGGTCCAACAAAAGGTAAGATAATTGTCTTGCCGTCAACTTTTGTTGGTAGTCGTAGGTTTATGGATCAATTATACTTTGATGGTATGGCAATTTGTGGACATGTTGGTTTTCCAGATTTGTTTATAACTTTGACATGTAACCCAAAGTGGCCCAAAATAAGACAATTATTAGCTTAGTTGAACTTAACACCAACTGACCGTCCAAATATACTTTCTAGAGTATTCAAGATTAAATTTGATGAACTCCTAGAAGAAGTAACTAAGTAGCACATCTTGGGCAAAGTTGTAGCATGTAAGTCTTTATGGTACTAATAATTATAGCTTTAAAACTAATTTCTTATTTCTATAATCAAACTACAAAATCTCTGTTGCAAATATATACACTATAGAATTTCAAAAATGAGGAATCCCTCATGCTCATCTTTCAATCTTCCTACAACCAACTAGCGAATATCCAAATGTAAAGGACATAGACAATGTGATTTCAGCTGAGGTTCTAGATCCACAAAATCTACTGTTGTATAAAACTGTCATGGATCACATGATTCATGGACCATGTGGACTAGCAAATAGATCATCACCATGCATGAAAGACGGAAAATGCTCACGATTTTATCCAAAAAAATTCCAAGAAAAAATAGCTATAAGTGAAGATGGTTATCCACATTACAGAAGAAGGAATAATGGAGCAAATATCGTCAGAAATGGTATTGAATTGGGCAATCGTTTTGTAGTGCCATACAATCCCAATCTATTAATAAAATACCAGGCTCATATCAATGTGGAATGGTGTAATCGAAGTACTTCTATTAAGTACTTATTCAAGTATATCAACAAAGGATATGATAGGATAACAGTTGCAATAGTATCTAACTGTACAAATCCATCAACAAGTGAAGCAATAGATGAGATAAAGAATTATGTGGATTGTAAATATATCTCACCATGTGAGAAATGTTCGAGAATATCTGCATTTCCAATTCATGGAAGAAATCTAGCTGTTGAAAGACAATTTTTTCATTTAGTAGGTGAGCATCAAATATATATCAGAGATAGAGATATCATTGACCAACTCATTGTGAAACCATGCATTACTGAGTCTATTTTCACAAGTTGGATGGAGTGTAACAAGAAATATCCATAGGCAAGGCAACTAACCTACAATCAATTTGTATCTAAGTTTGTTTATTTCAAAAAACATAGGTGTTGGAAACCAAGGAAGAAAGGAAACACTATTGGAAGACTTTTGTGGATATCACCCACTATAAGAGAACTTGTCTACTTAAGAAGAATGTTAACAATAGTAAAAGGGTCATTATGCTAAGTAGATATCATAATTGTTCAAAACATAGTATATCCAACTTTCAGGGAAGCCTGCTTTGCATCAGGATTTCTAGCTGATGATTCTGAATTCATACAAGTTATTAAGGATGCCAACGACTGGGGTTCTGGACACTACTTAAGAAAACTCTTTGTAACAATTATGATCAACAACAGTGTCAACAACCTTCAAAATATTTGGAACAATACTTGGAAATGGCTTTGTGATGGTATTTTGTACAATGAAAGAAGAACAGCAAGAAATCCAGGTACTACTACAAAACAAATTTTGTATTTAGGTTTCCTGTTACCTTAGATAATTAATTCACTAAGATTGTTTTCCAGATCTCCATCTAAATGATGCTCAATTACAAAATTTGACACATTAATTGAGATAGAAAAGTTACTCCAATCATATACAAGAAGTTTGAGGGACTTTCCGGGAATTCCTTATCCTGACAACTTCATACCTTCTCAAACTAGAAATAGTCTGATTTATGCAGAATTGGATTACAACACAGCTTAAAAACATACAAATTTTGAATCAATTTTCAAATCCTTGACTAGTAAGTTATTTAATATAAAAAACAATACAAACTATATTTTAAGCACTTATATTTGTTTAATTTTACAGATGAACAAAAAGAAATCTTTGAAAAAGTATTAGAGGTTGTAAACTACAATAAAGGAGGAATGTTCTTTTTATATGGATATGGAGGCACAGGAAAAACATTCATGTGGAAAACATTTACATCTGCCCTATGATCCAAAAGAAAAATTGTCTTGAATGTTGCTTCAAGTGGAATAGCTTCTTTGTTACTACCAGAAGGAAGGACAGCACATTCAAAATTTAAAATCCTAGTCCCTACTCTAGATAACGTAGTTTGTAACATTTTTCAGGGATCTGAGTTATGTCAATTATTAAAACAATATGATCTAATTATTTAGGATGAAGCACTTATGGCTCACAAATATTGCTTCGAAGTTCTTGATAGAACATTGAATGATATAATGAACACAACAAATGAAAATGGGACAGTTTTTAGTGGAAAAGTTATTGCTTTTGGTGGAGATTTCAAGCAAATACTACCAGTTATTCTAGGAGAAACAAGATCAGATATTGTTCATGCCATTATCAACTCATATTATCTTTGGGATCATTGTCATATCTTAACTTTGACAAAAAAAATATGTGTCTATCACAAGTTGGATTAAACCCGACAAAGATAGCAGAAATTAAACAATTTTCTAATTCGATAGTCAAGATTGGGGATGGTACACTAGCTGAACCAAATGATGGGTTAGTGCAAATTGACATTCCACCCGGATTTCTGATAATGGAATTTGAAGATCCTATTCAAGCTATTGTCAATAGCACATATCTAGATTTAACAACAAACTGCTTCAATTACAACTACTTGCAAAGTAGAGTTATATTGGCTAGCAAAATCGACATTGTCAATGTGATTAATGAATATGTTTTGTCTTTAACACTAGGTACATCATGATGTTAAAAACATCCTTCTTTACTATATTTAATAGCAACTATGTTTAAATCATTCAACAATGTTATATAAAACCTACTAAATCTACTATTATAAGTGAACACAAAGAATATCTCAGCTCTAATAACATTGTTGACACAGAAGATATGGTTATTGATACATATCATCAAATCACCCCGGAATTTCTTAACACACTCACTATGTCAGGACTTCCAAATCATAACTGTTCTTGTAGAGAACAAATAAGAAGTCAGGCATAAGAGTCACCTTACCATGTAGTCCGCTATCTCCTCAGTTGGCCTCTTCCCATTCGATACATGTCGGCTTGAACCCAGGAGGGGATACCTGCAGAAGAATCTCCGAAGCTCAAGTAAGTCAAAGCTCTCAGGGAGTCAAATCAGCAATTAATGAATGCGTACCTTTAAATGATGGGGTCCACGTGTATTTATAGAATATTAATGACGTTTGACTATTGTATGGGCTGGGTTTTGTCTTGGGCCCCAGCTTGGGCCATGAGTGGGCCTGGTCCTAAAACAGGTCTTAGAGGTCTATTGAAGATAGGGTATTGATGTTGGTTAACTTTCTAGGCAAGTAGTCAGTTTCGGCCGGCTACCTGCCTAGATGGTTTGTGCTGGTGGTGTCCGGGTACTAGATGGTAGGTGGTTTTGACGTGTGTACTATTTACTTGATTGAGTTTGGCTAGGTACGGTACAATAACATTAAACTGAAGATTGGTGCCCCAATTATGCTTTTAAGGAACTTGGACCAGATTGAGGGACTATGTAATGGGAGTAGATTAGTTGTAAGCAGACTAAGAAATCATGTTATTGTGGCAAAGATAATTATTGGGGCAAGAAAAGGCCAGGAAGTATACATTCCTCGAATGTCTATGTCACCTTCACAAACACCATGGCCTTTTAAGCTTATTAGAAGGCAATTCCCAGTTATGCTATCATATGCAATGATAATAAACAAATCTCAAGGACAATCCCTAGCATCAGTAAGTTTATACCTACCAACACCAGTTTTCAACCACGGGCAGCTATATGTTGCGATATCTAGAGTTCAAAGCAAAGGTGGATTAAAGATTCTAATTCATGACAATGAAATGAAACCTTTGACTTCTACAATCAATGGGGTGTTCAAAGAAGTTTTCCAGAATCTGTAACAAGTATGCAAATAGATCTGTTAATTTGTACCAACCAATGTTATGTATTTTTCAATTCCAGCAAACTATATCAAACATATCTTACTTCTATTAATTTACTTCTATTACTACGTTGAATGGGTTAACATACAGTTCTAGATCAACTTCAACAATTAACATATTGATATAGTCAACGGCTCCATACCAACAAATTCCACCACAAAATTATCATATAGCTAAACTGGAATAGAGAGATAGAACATTCAAAACAGAAATTAACCTCTTTTTGTGTTCAATATACCATGCAGTAGCAACTTCTCCCCATGCATCCTCCAACCTTCCTCTTCCAGCATCCATAACTACCATACAATGGTATTTTGATTCTCTGCAATAAATTTTAACTACATGCAACCTAAATTATAAATATATGGGCTTTTCTGTATGCACCCCAGCTATTACTCTTAACACCCCTAATATATCAAACAAAACTTTATATTCCACCCATTCCACCCATTACTTGGTGCATAACTTTATTTTGATATTATCAAATCCTTTTAAGATTTTCTTTCAATTTTAATCAAAATATTACTATATAAAAAAATATTTCAAAATAATATAAGAATTATTATATTAAATATTATAATAAAATAAAATAAAAATAAAAAAAACATAAACACGGTTCTCAAACGAGTGAATGTATAGAAACCAAGAAGCATTTAAGTTAAACCATTAATGTGCACCCCGACTATCTAACACAACTAGAGAGGGCAAATAAACTCGTTCCCGTGGGTATTGCTCGAACCCGTCCCCGTTTTAACGGAGAATCCCCGCATTAACCGGGTATGGATATGGGTATGAAAAATCCTCGATTTTTTCAATTGGGTATGAGGATGGGGATGGGATGAATATATCCCCGCCATAATACTCGTCCCCACCATATTTCCATCCTCCTTTAAATTATTAAAATATTCACAATTAATTAAATAACCCTATATATATATATATATATGTATATATATGTATATATATATATATATATATATATATATATATATATATGTATAT
>Ga0214545_1010259_pt1 | contig 13715 bp, 9 predicted proteins | sample CNSS4metaG_FD_160064 | JGI IMG/M metagenome (GOLD analysis project Ga0214545, IMG submission 160064) | Root nodule microbial communities from cowpea collected in UCLA plant growth center, Los Angeles, California, USA - CNSS4 | ecosystem: Host-associated > Plants > Roots > Nodule | place: USA... | reverse complement strand
CTGTCCTATTATGTAGTTGTATGGTAACCCTTTTTAGGTTTGCAGGCCAACTAACACCTCATAATTCACCATTAGAAGACTGGTCGAGGGTGAATTACTTGCATGCATACATAGGAAGCATGGTTGACGTACTCAGGTACTTGTAGTATTATTTTCATTTTGAAGTGCGAAGGAAAGTTAAAAGGGTGATTTTTGTTTATTCTTTTTCCATTCTTTTGGGTACATTGACAGGAGTGGATTAAACGTGAAGGGTTATTTTGTATGGTCCTTCATGGATGTATTCGAAATAGTGGGTGGATATGAATTAAGTTATGGTCTATACTACGTAGATATGAATGATCCAAACTTAAGGAGAAAACCTAAGCTCTCTGCTAAATGGTACTCAAATTTTCTGAAAGGGAAGCCTATGGATCCAAAGATCACCACGGAAACTCAGAACAATGCAACTGTGCTTTCACACATTCCCTCGCTGCATAGTGGTACATGAACTAATCAGAGCAGGTTTAAAATTCACAGCGAATAATAAAAGGTTTATGAGGTCAACATCATAATGTGTAATGACTAAATAATTTTTATTACTTTTCATTTCTCCAATAAATGACTGATATTGGACTATTTGTTTTCAGGACTTAATGTAAAAAAAAAAAAAAAGCTCGATTTATATTCTGGTTTAAGTTATCTTTGAAATATTTTTTTTTTCTTTTGATTTCTCAATTTCTATTTTATTTCATAATAAAGAGTTGACATTTATAATTCTGATAATTAATAAGGGTACGTACATTACAGTAATTTTATGTATATTATTTTAATACTAAGGTGGTATATATATATATATATATATATTAAATTTTAATGTATTTGATATTTTTAAATATTTTATATATTTCTCGTGTTAAATATATTTTTAATTTTTGAGTTTTGATGTGAAATTAAAATTTGTTCCTAGCATTTGAATTGTTTACTGTGTCTGACACGTTCTTGTTTTAATATCGGCTGAAAAACGCATTTGACACAAAAAAAAATAACTTAATTGGATTAAAATTACTATATCTATTCATTTAAAGTTTGAGAACTAAAATGTATAAAAGTTTTGGTAATAAATTCTAATTTTGCATCAAAGTTCATAGACTAAAAACATATTGGTTTAATTAGTCGTTGGTACCCACTTTTATTCGGATGTGTCAGCTTGGTACCCACTCTTAAAAATGTGTCAATTGAGTCTCAACTTTTGGAAAGATGTCTTGATTAAGTCCTTTCAGAAAAAGATTATTAACGCAGTTAACGGTATTAATATTTAAAATGACTTACACAATTAATTATTGATATTTATATTAAAATTTAATGGTAAAAGTCATGAATAAAGTTAACTGTGTCAATAATTTTTTTTTGAAATGAACCTAATTGAAACTTTTTTTCAAAAGTTTGAGACTCAGTTGATACATTTTGGAAAACAAGTATTAAACTGATACATCTGAAAAAAGTGGATACTATAAATTTTGTTTGAAGATCTGCCGATTTATATATATATATAATAGGTTATCTGTAAAAGGACATTTTCCGTTTTCCTTTAAAAACATTACCATTTTCATAATATTTTATTGCAAAATCTTCACATTAGATCCTGGATGATCTCTTTTTAATATAATCTCCCACTACAGTATCATTCAATATTTACCATATGGAAGGGTTTCTAGAAAAGAAACAATTCTCAAAATCTAAAAAAAAACATTTTTTTTATGTTTCCATACCAACAAAAATTAAGTAAGATTAAATTATGAGACCAACAAAAAGTTTAATTAAAATCTCAAAATGAAATCAATGACTAAAATAATTAATGAAATTTTATATATTACGAATTACAATGAAATCAGTCACTAAGATTAAATTTTATATAAAATATTTTAATTGAGAAAGATTAACTACAAATATTATTTTTTAATATAAATTTGTAACAATTTTATTACAAACCAGCTACAATTTCAATTCCTTCGCTATTTCGTCGCAAATTAACGAGAAATTAACTACAAATATATGTTCTAGTAAATTTGTAGTTATTTTTCTGCGAAAAAGTTACAAATTATTTCCTTCGTCATTTTCTCGCAAATTAGTTACAAATATATATTTTGGCCAATCTATAGCTATTTTGCTACAAACTCGTTATAATTTTATTCTTACACTTTTTCTTCACAAATTAGCGAGGGATTAACTTCAAATATTTTTCCTCGTTAATTTCTCTAGCAAAATAAAATTTTTCTTGTAATGAACCTAGAAAAGTAAACTAAATTTTAAAATAAGATTTTTCAATAAAGTTTTGTTATTTTGAAAAAAAAACTCAAAGACTCAAATTAAATTCGTAATACTTATATATTCATAATATAAATTTTATACATATTCATATAAATAGGCATATTAAACAAATTAACATTCTCGTAGTTAAATCTAATGTTATATTTAATGCCATTTAAACATAAAATTATAAAGCTATAATTTTGTATAAATATGATATCAATACAATTGAATATCACATATTCTAGTGAATTGCTGATGAAGGCTTAAACATACACCATATCATGTATATATCTATGGACATCACTCTAAAAAAAACTCCAAAGACATCCATCAACCTATGGTAAGCACTATCACCACTTGAAACGTGGTTTGCTCATGCCATAAAAGTGATAATTGTAAAAGAGACCTAATGACCAACAAACAAAAGATGGTAATCCAATGATAACTTAAACACCATATACAATTCTCATATAATAATATATTTTTCAATAACAATAAACCAAATTTATCCAAGACAACAATTCTCATACCACAAGACATTCTCAACCGTTAACATTTATATAACCTAAACTCAATTATCCAGATTTATGCATCCACTCGGACTTTAGAAGTTTTGCTTTATCATGTAAAATGAATTCCTTAATGTTACAATTCCAGTAATAATATATGGTCCCTCTCTCTCAAGACAAAGTGAGTTCACCTATAGCCTAATAGAAATGGGGTCTACAGCTTCAAGACCAACTATAGGAACCTGTTTCCCTCTTCACCACCTACACTCCTTCCTTTATATGAGTCTGAGAGTCTAGTAGAGTATAAGGATAACTTCCAAAGAGTGTTACTAGTATATGCATAATACTAGACTTACATGTCATATCGTTCTTCCTTAAGAATTATATGACAATACAATTGAAACACAATATTCAATCCACATATAACATTCCTCAGACCTGATAACATTTTCTTGCACCATTCAAATCCACCACATGCATAACCTCCTCATCAAATCACATATTCACCAAGCCCTCATTCTCACAAGTATTCTTTGTATTTATACATTTACCACATTCTATTCAAATAAACATCACACATTAACCATTATATATATATATATATATTAGTGATGGATATACTTAATGGATACCCCTACCCCCTACCTCTTAGGTAGTAGATACAAATATTTAATAGATTAAATATATTTAGTCCTAAATTTGCATGCGAAATTGGAATTCGTCTTTGTTCCAAATTTTAATACATTTTAGTCCCCAAGCTTAAAAAATGAATAAATATAGTCCTTTTAACCCAAAGACGTCACATTTTATTTTACGTGTTAAACGGTATTCTAGGCTAACATCTGGATTGGAACGTATCAAAGTGTCAAATTATATAAATAACTCAAATGTCAGTTTGAAACAATTCAAATGTGACGTATTTTAACCCAAAGACGTTATGTTTCCTTTTACATGTTAGTTTTTAACCCAAAAACGTTACATTTTCTTTTACATGTTATTCATTTTTAAAATTTAAAAAATAAATTATATCAAAGTTTAAGACAAAAACAAATTTCAATTTTATATCCAATTTTAAATATTAAAAACATATTTAATTCATATTTAATTACTTACTTATTGGTGGATAAATATAAGTAGGACGAATATAGATACTATGTATCTAACCAATAAATATCAGTCAAGTTTGAAATTTATATTTTGATGTAACTTATTTAAATTTATTTTTTTAAATATTAAATTTATTTACATTAATATTTATTTTAGTGTGAAATATTATTTGGATTATACTCTCTAAAATTAATTTTTTTACGTCAATTTATATTCTAAAGACTTTTTTTTAAAATAATTTTATTTAAAGTCAATAAAAGAACATATTGTAAAAAATATATTTAGATATCCATGTAAGTATACAAAATATTTTATTTTATAAATACCGACAGGTAACATAATTAATAATATAATAATATATTTTTTAGATGAAAAATAGCAAATAAACACTACCTTATATCACACCTGGTTGTTATCACTATTTGTTGTACAATATGATGAATATCACGAAGATAAGGTCTCTCACCAAAATGTCCTTATATATAGATATTCTTAAATCAATGTCTTAAATAAGTTATGCAATAGACACACTTGGTTTAGTTTAGGCACAATGAACCTTTGAGTGTAAGGGATCCAAATGTTATTTTCATGGTGGTCGTGATCATTTTGTTTCCGCAACAACCTCATCAATGACATCATATATATATATATATATATATATATATATATATATATATATATATATATATATATATATGTGTGTGTAAAATCTACTTATATACAAGTTAAATATATTTTATATTTTTTTCTTATTTTAAAATATAATAATTTCATTATAAATTTATAAATCACTTTATAACAACTTTAATTTTTAAAAATATGTTTCAAAAATTACCGATTGCTACAATAATGGCTTTGCGTAGGGATGACAATGTGGACCGGCCCGACCCGTTTAGGTCCGGTCCGCATAAGGCCCACACATTGTGGGCTGGCCCTCCTGCCTTGCACAATTTATGCAGACTGTAATTGTTGGCCTGTCCCGCACATCACTTGACCCACGGGCTGGTTCATTTTGTTTTTTTTTTCCTTCATTATTTTTAATTTTTATGATAAAATTTTCAATGTTTGAAAATTGGAAAACTTTAAGAAGTTCACAAAATTAAGTAAAGATTTTGAGGAGTTGGACGATAAATTGATAATTCAATATTTTCATCGTATTCATATTCATACTATAACATACATAATGTATTCTTTAAATTTTTGCATATTAAACAATATATAATACTTGTCTTTTTCAATCATACAAAAATTTAAAATTTGAAACGTAAGTTCATAAAAAAGATAACTAATATACATATACATAAGTACAATTTTTTTTTTCTATGCAGACATGCGAACTATAACGGACTTAAGAGTTCAACTTCTAAATAACGGGCTTACGTATTTTATCCGGGCCTACGGCCGGCTCGTTGGGCCAGGCATTTGCCACCCCTACTTCAACGTAATTAAATATCAATATTACACCTGAAATTATAGTGACAATAATTGAAGTTGTTTGTTAAATTTCTTTTCTTGAAAATGAAATAAACTGTATTGCTTTATATATATATATATTCTGCAAGATAAGATCTAACCTACACGTCTCAACCGCATTTTCACCGTGGACAGTTGTGATCTTCCAACAACACTCAGCGGAATTAGATTAAATAATTAAATAAATAAATAATCAAAACATTAAAACAGAACACGGAATTAAGAAGAAAAGCATAGGGAGAATGAGGTTGATGATGAAGGTTTTTGCAGTTATAGGATTAGTGCTTCTGATAGTCCACCCTGGTACTCATGCCTTGAGCAGAGACCAGTTCCCTCCTGACTTCGTGTTTGGTGCATCAACCTCAGCTTACCAGGTTCTTCTCTGTCTCTTTCACACTCTTCACTGTCCTAGCTTTTTGATTCTTTGCTGAAATTGTTCTCATATGTCATGAATTTGTGATTGGCGTGATCTGAAAGGTTGAAGGTGCAGCAAATGAAGATGGTAGGAAGCCAAGCATATGGGACACCTTCTCTCATGCTGGAAATGGTACTACCCTTTACTCACTACTCTCATATGTACACTATGCTTCATTTCTTTTAAGCGTTATTGCTCTTATTTTCTTCATTGAAATTTAATGCAAAAAATATGTTCAGCAAATCTGTATGCAGGTGATGGAGATGTTGCATGTGATCATTATCACAAATATAAGGTTAGTGACCCTGGAGTGCAAGTTTATATATTTTAAGAACCAAAAGAAGCTGTTGTATATATACATGCTTGCATACACAAAAGATGCATCTTATATGCACTTTAAATTCTTGTTCAAGTAAAAGGACTTTATAGTTTGTTTGGAGCTAAAATCCTACTCTGATTTTCCTGCAGGAAGATGTTAAGCTCATGGCCAACATGGGCTTGGAAGGCTACAGATTTTCCATATCATGGTCAAGGCTTATTCCAGGTGATCATCAAACTGTTGTCAGCGTACTCTTAAACTAATGCCCAAACTAAAATGTGAAAAACTAAGTTGTGTTAGATACACACACTTGGTTTAATTTGGGGGCAATGAGTCTCTCTGACTCCAATTGAATATAGTTGCCTGGATCAACCATTATTATTTCCATGTTCTGACCATGTTGTTTCCATGTATTACCAGATGGAAGAGGACAAGTGAATCCCAAGGGACTACAGTTTTACAACAACCTTATTGATGAATTGATCAGCAATGGTTCTTGTGAAGACTAGATTTTCCTCTTAAATTTGATTAACACACAAGAGGTTCTTCTAGGTTATCTAATACATATGTTTTTGTTCTATGATTTCTCTTAATGTAGGAATAGAAGCACATGCTACATTATACCATTGGGACCTACCACAAGCACTTGAGGATGAATATGGAGGATGGGTTAGTCGAAGAGTTGTGTATGGTTCCCAAACTTAACGTCTCTAGTTGTGTTACTGTCTTGTCCTATGTTGAGATTGTGCAAAATACATCTGTCATGAAATTGAGAAATGGTATTTATTGTGATTAACACATTTATATATATGTTTGTAGTAAAGACTTCACAGCATATGCAGAAGTGTGCTTTAGAGAATTTGGAGACAGAGTTAGGTATTGGACTACGTTGAATGAGGCCAATGTGCATGCAGTATTTGGCTATGATATAGGACTCTTACCACCTCAGAGGTGTTCTCCTTCCCCTATAATGAACTGTTCCAGAGGGAATTCCTCAAGTGAGCCATATTTGGTTGGCCATCATATGTTGTTAGCACATGCTTCAGCTGCTAGGCTATATAGGAAGAAATACCAGGTAAAAATTATGTAACAAGGGCCTCATTCTAGCCACTCTACTACATCATTCGTTAGGCCTTCTATTTTCATTTTAGACCATAATCAGGAAGGATAGAAGGAATGGTGATCATCATTATGATATCTTTTGGAAATGGTGATAAGATAGTTTAAGTTATTGCGTAAACAATTTGTTTTGGTTGCAGGGCATGCAGCATGGCTTAATTGGGTTTAGTCACCTTCTTCCTGGTTTTCTTCCTCAAACAAATTCTACTGAAGATTTAATGGCCGTTCAAAGGGTCCAGGACTTCTTGATCGGGTGGTAAGTAACAATCTAGCCATGGTATCTTTTTCCGATGCCTTCTGACATTAATAAATTTGCATCTTGGGATTCGAAAAGAGAAACACTTCAAAATAATTTTACTGAAGTGAAGAAACAAGATTTTTGTATCTATAAATGCCCCTTCATCTAAGAGTTTACATTTATAGCGTGACAATACACACACCTTGCAAGTCAAATATAGAAAAAGCGTGGTGTGACAAGAAATAAACTTTGATCTCTAGGCAATGTGACACTTTTTAGGGGTACTTTAACACTGATGTTTATAAATTATTTTTAACTTTAACTCCTAAGTAAATTGAAACTCCTTAGATGTACTTAAGTAGTGTTTTTTACACCAGATATGAAATTCGTGAATGGTTTTATATCTCAATGTTTTAGTAAAATCCAACATAATTTTCCCAAACAAATAGATGTTCGAATTATAAATTATGCACTTGATTTTGTTATGATTTGTCAGTGCAGGTTTATGAATCCCATCATATTTGGAGATTACCCAGATATAATGAAAAAGAATGCTGGCTCAAGGCTTCCTTCCTTCACTCAAAAGGAATCAAATCTAGTGAAGGGCTCAATCGATTTCTTAGGAATAAACTTTTACTACTCTCTTTATGTTAAGGACAGTCCTGACTACCTGAAGAAGGAGAACAGGGATTACCTAGCAGATTTATCAGCAAAATTACAAAGTATGTCACGAGCTGTTTCCCTGACCTATTTTTATTGCATCATAACCAATTCTATACATAGGATAAACAGGTTACTTGTATATAAATGTGTCTTTATTGTGAGAGGTACTATCCTACAGTTTAAGAATCAATATACTTCTTATGAATGGAATTGGACATTTTCTTAAGATGCAAGGAATTGGACTTATTGACATGCTATTTTACATTTTTAAGCGACTGATAAAGGAATTGCGTTTCCATAGACTTTGTTTCCTGATTATCATAGAATGTAAGGATCTTTTGGTTAAATAATGTTTAAAAAATCTATGTAAAATTGAATTGTTATTGCTAAGAACTTGTTTTGATGGTAAACTTCAGGAGAATCAGTCTCTGTTGTCATCCATCCTCCTCTAATTTTTTGGAAATGAAACAGCTGATTATTGCTCTCTCTGGTTGCAGTATACATTCCAAACAATACAACAAAGTCTGAGGTAATAGCATGAACACGGTGCTATTCGACTCTATGTATTCCTTTATTCCCGTAAAGATTTAGCTTTAATGCTTCCAACTAACCAGCTGATGGGTTTAGGTGCCAATTACTCCCAAGATTCTCCTAAGGATGTTAGACTCACTAAGGAACGCTTATGGCAATATTCCAATTTTCATACATGAAAATGGTATGGCAATTTTTCAACTTAGAATTCAGAAGTTGCATGATTCTTTTTTCAACATATTCAACTGTCCTATTATGTAGTTGTATGGTAAGCCTTTTTAGCTTTGCAGGCCAAGAAACACCTCATAATTCATCATTAGTTGACTGGTCGAGGGTGAATTACTTGCATGCATACATAGGAAGCATGGTTGATGCACTCAGGTACTTCTCTTATTTTCATTTTCAAGTGGGAAAGTTAAAAGGGTGTACAAAAGCTGATTTCTGTTTATTATTTTGCTTCATTGTTGACACATCTAAAGGAGTGGATTAAACGTAAAAGGTTACTTTGTGTGGTCTTTCATGGATGCATTCGAGTTATTGGAGGGATATGAAAGAAGTTATGGCCTATATTACGTAGATATGAATGATCCAAACTTAAGGAGGCAACCTAAGCTTTCTGCTGAATGGTACTCCAGCTTTCTGAAAGGGAAGTCTATGGACCCAAGGATCAGAAAGGAAACTCAGAACAATGCAAAATACAATCCCTCACTACATAGTGCTACATACACTAATCAGAACATGTTTAAAATTCAGAGCGAATAATAGGTTTATGAGGTCAAAATCATAATGTATAATGACTAAATAATTTTTATTAGTTTTCATTTCTGAAGTAAAAATGACTGATATTTGACTATTTGTTTTGGGGACTTAGTGAAAAAAAAAACTCCAATTTATATTCTGTTTTAACTTATCTTTGAAATATTTTTTTTTTATAAAACTCATGCTAGGCATCATCACTATGATCCTTGACAGTTTAGCTTGGTTGACACCCCCAAGGACATCTATCATTTGCATCACACGAAAATATCATTAAAAAAAAGAAGATACAAAGAACTCATGGGGGACCCAACCAAAACCATGAACAAAAAACAGGCAAACTATAAAGTTATACACTAGCTAATAAGCCCTATACATAGGAAAAAGAAACTTAATTATGACAAAAGTCCAAACTTATAAAATCTAGCATAATCGTATACCATTTGAATACTTTTCTAGAAGACAGACCTAATCTCGTCAGCTTATCACAACAATGATTTTCTTCTTGAAGATATGTAGCACCTTAAAATTAATACCCAACCAAAACCCATGAACAAAAAACAAGCCAGCTGTAGCTAAGAAGCCCTATACATAAGAAAAAGAAACCTATTATGAAAAAAGTCCAAACTTATAAAAATTGGCATAATCGTATATCATTTAAACACTTTTCTAGAAGACAGGCCTAAATTCGTTAGATTATCAACACGATGATTTTCTTCTTGAAAAATATGTGACACCTTAAAATCAATACCTCTACAAAACTTAATGTATTTCCTCCAACGACCTCTAATAGACCATGATACAACCTCTTGATGAGAGAAAGCTTTACAGACCAAGGGTGAATCAAATTACAACCAAAGTCTTCTAAATGTGGCTCTTCTAGCATAGTCAATGGCATGATGACTCCCATAAACTTAGCAAAGTGGGCATTCTAAACTCCAAGAAACTCCCAATTTTGATTTCTCAATTTATATGTGATTTAATGTATATTACTTTAGTATACTAAGGTGGGAAATGTGACATGTATTATATATATATATATATATATATATTAGAATCATTTTTTTCGTATATATTGATGTAGACATTTACGTGCTCTATTTTTCATTTTTCTAGCAACTGTATATAGCTTTCTAAAACTCTATGCTTTCTTGAAAAAGCATCATATATTATAAAGCAAGTCTGTAGCTTGCTTAGTTTAACTCAGTACACCATTACAGCGCACAAACTCTCCTTATTCACGACATTACATCAGAAACATGAGAAAAAAACACAAACATGGCAGAACATAGTACAAGATTTATTTGTTTTAGCGTCATTAGATCAACTATCCTGTCCACCTTAGAGATCTGTACCTTTGTCCTTTGTGGTGTTCATAAAAGAAACCAAGTTGTGGAAAAAGCATGTAAAGTAGGTCATCGACATGCTTCCAATACAAAACCCTCCAACACTCAAACAAAATAAGGGGGAGAATAACAATTCCTAAGCCAAAGATAAATCCCAGTTCTACACTTAAAAAACTCCAGTCAATTGATCCTTGCATTTCATATACTGGTGTTGGAGATGAATGTCCCCCCCTAACACTGCTGCAATCTCTTAGTGGTGGCCCACATAATCCTTCATTGCCTTCAAAAGAACTTGAATCAAACGTTTGTATTTGAGCACCTGTGGGAATTTCCCCCCACAAATGGTTAAATGAGAGATTCAAGTATGCTAGAAAGTTTAAACCAGCAAGCTCAGAAGGGATTTTTCCGCTCAAACTATTGTTTGACAAGTCCAAGGATTCTATATTCATCAAATTTCCAATTGATGAGGGGATGTGGCTTGAGAAAGTATCGTGACAAGTTAAGAACATTCAGTGCAGTCAAACTCACAAGTTCTTCAGGTATTGGACCTTCAAAATGGTTGGAGGAGAGATCCAAGGAAGCGAAGATAGTGGGAATTTTGATCAACTTCATTTGCAAAGCTTTGTCCACAACTGTAACTGAATCCAAGTAGCGACTGCCATATTCGTTAGAAACTCTATAATAATTAAAAATGTGGACAAGCACATCATAAGGTTCAGTTTCCAACAATTTGTGCAATTTTATTACTAGAAATTTGTTGATGCACGACAACGTAGACAAACTATTGTAACGCATAATGTCATCAAAGATATCGAAAAATAGTGTCCCGTACTTCCCATGGGATTCGGTCTCACATCGCATCATTTGTTTCAAGCCTCTCAAAACTTGTCCAGTTAAAATACCAATAAAATTATTGGATGCTAGATCAACAATGTGAAGCATATCCCAATTGCTAGTGCTACGTGGGCATGCAATAGGACCATTGAGTTTGTTTGACCTCAAAATCAGCACTCTCAAGGTGGAAATTTTCATCAAGAAGCAAGGAAATCTATCATCAAACATATTGTTTCCAAGATTTAAGACTTGTAGACTCTTGCAATTTGCAAGAGTGTTTGGGATAACACCTTCCAAGAGATTTCCATTGAGATTGAGGAATCTTAAACTACATGAACTTGAAATGGTGTCAGAAACATAACCCTGGAGTTTGTTTTGAGCAAGATTTAGTACTCGGAGGGTACTGTTCCTTCTCATCAAGCACTTGGGGATGAGGCCATTGAAGCTATTATAAGAAAGATCAAGTAACCGGAGAGAAGACAGATTACAAAAGGACTCGGTGATTTTTCCTTGAAAGTTGTTATCTGAAAGGGAGAGAAAGTATACAAAAGGAACATACTTATCCATGTTGAGTGGCGCAGTGCTGAATTTATTGATTGAGTAATCTAAATGGACCACATATTTTGTGAAAGTGGGAACTGATCCAGTGAGTTGATTGGAATGAAGATCAAGGATGTATAGGTTGGAATTCAGATCATCAAAGGGTCCTTCCATATTTGTGAGAAAATTGTTCGAAAGGTTTAAATAAACCAGAGATTTAAATCTCCAGATCCAGTTTGGTATTTCTCCTTGAATCTGGTTGTTGGATAGGTCTAAAGCATTTATTTGGGTTTGGTTTCTCAGGAACCCCGGAAATTCTCCTAAATTGCAAGAACCCAACAATAAATATTTCATGCTGGGAAAGGATGAAATGTCATGATCATCCTTAAGAGTTACATCAACTGATAATTTGTTGTAAGAAAGACTTAATGTATGCAAATTTTGAAGCCTTTGAACCATATCAAGCCGCATGGTGCCATTGAATTCATTGTCAGAAAGTTGTAGGAAACGAAGTCCTTTAATATGAAAGATAGATACGGGAATATGGCCATTCAATCTATTGCTGCTCAAGTCAATCAACTCTAGTTTTGAGGAAGAAGCATTTGGAAATTCATCTAATAAACCATCAAGTTCATTATGAGAGAGTGTAAGCTCTTGCAAAGATAGAAGTGTAAAAAGAGACATGGGAATGTTTCCACTAAGGTAATTATCTCCTAGATTGATGCTGAGGAGATTTTCAAGTCCCTCAAAATGAGTTGTAGTGATAACTCCTGTCAGATTATTGTTCAAGATTGATAAATATCTGAGATTTTTTACCATCTTGAAAGAGGGAAGAGGACCAGTAAACCTATTAAAAGATAAGTCCAAATGAACAAGCTGAGTGAGATTTGAAATAGAACCTGGTAACTTACCAGAGAAATTTGTATTACTAAGATTCATGGTGTGAAGCGGAGCATCTTGTATGAAGTTTGGCAAAACTCCATGAAGATCCCTGTTGTTTGATATATCAAGAACCTTTAGGATTTGTAGTTGAAAGATGCCCTTTGGATAAAGACCACTCAACGAGCAACTGCTGATCTCTAAGACATTCAAATTGGAGAAATTTGCAAAGAATTCTGGCACCGAACTTGAGATGTTATTCAGACTCAGTCTAATTATTGAGAGTTTCTCAAGTGTTGCTAGCGAAGAATCAATTGGTCCAGAGATATTGCATGATGACATGCTCAACACTTGAAGATTTTGAAGAGAAGATAGAGCATGACACCACTCCTTTCCCTCAGCAGATACCTTTACACCGTCAAGGTATAGTTCTGTGATTTTTGCAAGATTCTGCAAAAACATTGAAATATTTGGATTCTGGAGTTTAAGAATAGGTTGTGAGGTAAGTGGTGTTGACAAGTCAAGTGTTGTCAAATATGTCAGATGAGAAATCTCACCTGGAATCTGGCCATGAAATCCAGCATTTGATAAATTCAAGTACCTCAAACTCTTTAGCTTGCCAAAGTTGACAGGAATGGAAGAATTGAAATGATTGTAAGCCAGATTCAACCTCTGCAAATATTCCAGTTCAAAGAGA
>Ga0214545_1010252_pt1 | contig 13720 bp, 9 predicted proteins | sample CNSS4metaG_FD_160064 | JGI IMG/M metagenome (GOLD analysis project Ga0214545, IMG submission 160064) | Root nodule microbial communities from cowpea collected in UCLA plant growth center, Los Angeles, California, USA - CNSS4 | ecosystem: Host-associated > Plants > Roots > Nodule | place: USA... | reverse complement strand
TAAATGTTGAAAACGTAAAGAGTAAACAATAAGTCATAAGTGAAGAAACTGGTATCTAAAATTAGGTAAAAACTTAAATATTGTTTTCTGAACCAATAAATTCTGAATATTAATGTAGTGTGTTTCAACAAAACATGCATATCACTGACTCTATTCATAGATCTTTTATTGTAAAAATCTAACTATATCAAGAAAATTTAAATAACTGTTACTATCCACATGACTGGGTCTCCTTTCAAATACTTTCCTCAAAAACCTTCAGCTCTATCAGGTTACTTGAAAAGGAAATTAAACACGAGCAAACACATACTCATTTCTATTGGAAATTTTGTTATGGGTTGTGGTGTACATATAGATTTTTAAATATTGAAGAACCCATGATTAAACAATACAGCAACGGCAACCTTATTTATTGGAAATTAATGATGACTATCTAGAAAGATTCGTACCTGTGTCTTTGACAAAATAAAACAGCTGTTGTTTTTGAAAAATAGCTTCTATAATTTGGCTACTACTTCATACTGAAAACACATTCTTTGATCACATCTTCATGTGGTATTTTGAAGTTGACTATTGAATAACTCTCAATTTTACGTTACGTATCTTCCTTGTTGCATGTCTTCATCCCTTCAGAACAAATCATACTCAAATCACATGCTTCATAACGTTTGTCAATAACAAACATCTTAAGCAAAACATCTCTTGGTTTAAATGTTTTTGTAACCAATGTACCTTTCTATGATTCTAACACATTTATACGAGGAGTATACTTTAGACATTCCATACGTTTTTATATTTTTAAAGAAAATTATTATTTTTAACATCAAGTGATCCTTTGCTGTTTTTGCATCATCATAATCAATTTTTGGGAACTTACATATTAAATTCTCTCTCATTTACCGTCATACGTAGCTTTCCTTGTTTCCCATTTTTTTTTAAGCTTGCTAGTTATTCCCCTTGGTCCAAATCTTAAGATTAAAGGAACTGTGCTCAAAGCACTTAAATAATACCAGGTAAATTCCATACGCCTATAAATTTATTGTAAAATTCACAAATGTAATCTTTACATACACTTTCGGTTTAACCGATGTGTAGATATTTTTATGAGTGGTCGATTGATTTAATAGTACTTTTTTTTCTTTTACCTTATTTATAGTACTTAACCAAATGATTTAATACAACAATTATACATTAAAAAAGAAATTATGATTAGTGGAATACAAATAAACTTTGCATTTGTGAAAATAATATTTTAAATAATGCACAGTTTTGAACTAAACACAAAGTGTGAAACGGTGATGGGTGAGTGATTAAGAAATCTTAGTCAGCGCATCCAACATCATCGAGGTGTGTAGACGGCTCCGTAACTGAAGATATAGATATTTTAATAGTTTATGTAAAATTTAATGTTTGGTATTTTAATGAAAAGTGTTATTAAATTTGGTATGTGGTAAAAGAAAAAATGTTGTAGTATTTTGTAGGAGGTGGGAGAGTGGAGTGTAGTAAAGACGTGGTGTATAGCGCGTAGAGTTGGATCATCTCGAAATAACAGTGAGCAGAAAAAACCCAGAGACGTACAGAGTGGAATTGTAAATGGCCGCAAATTCTAGGTTGCCCGCCACGTTAACTTCTACCTCTAGCTGTAAAAAGTTAAATATAATAATGATTTAACATTTAACAAGAAAAATAAAAAACATTGTGAGTGACTGCTTAAAAAAAAGTTAATGACCCACACATACATGACTCACCCACCTCTCTCTCTTCATTTGGCAGGGGAAAAGGTTGAATTAGGAAAAATAGGGGTTCATTAGTCAAAGCATTTTGACTCATGAAGGGCAAAGGGGCGGGTATCTTGGGCCTCACGTGACTCACATCACACCATACCCAACCATGTGCAATATGATTAATCATCACCGTTAGATGTTGTCTCATTGGTGTCCCGGGCTCATGTGGAACCGTATCTGCAACGTGTTTCAATCCCATGGATGCGGCGACCCGTATTCTTCCCCCTTCTCACACCACCTACACAACTCCCTCCCTCCCTCTACTCCACCCCTCCTTAAACATTTTTATTTTAAACAAATAAAAAAGACCGTATATACAGTAGTTGTAATAGTAGTAGTACGTGTGATATTCATTTATTTTATTTTTTATTTAATTTAATAGAAGTGATATTGTAATCGTTCGGGTCTGGTCTGGGTGGTGGATCCTATAAAACAGGGAATTCAGTGTTACGGAGCTGAGAGCAGGAAGTGAAGTTTTGGTTTTGTTTACCAATTGAACTAGAGCTCGCAGAGGCAGTAGTATCAGTACCCTTCAACCTGCACAATCTGCACTTCTCTACCCTTCTATTCTCCTTTCACTTTGAATCCCAATATATCCTTTTTCCATTCAAGAGCGGCACTAGAGGAAGAAGAAGTTTCAACGAAAGTCTCCGCCACCATCTCATCTCAGGAACAACAACACTATTGGAATCACCATCCTCTCAATAATTCCCTTTCTCTTTCTCTCAACCCCCATGATGTCAAAAGTTCTTCTTTTCTCTTTATTCCTATCACTCCCGACCATGTCGACTCCCTTCCGTTTTTAATATTTCTTGCTTTCCTCTTTTTTCCTTTTAACCTTCCCTTACCTTTTCCAACATTTCTCCCCCCACATAAAACCCCCAACCCTTCTCCTTCACGATTCATTCTCTTTTATTCCCACACCACGCCTATTTCTGTTTCCCGCTACAGTCATTACACTTCCACCACACACACACAATACTAACACTACCCATACACTACTATTACTAATGGAAGAGAGTATCCTATGTAAACACACACTGCATCACACCGTCACCAAGAAGCTCCTCTCACCCAAAAAATCCCAAACCAATTCAAACACAGACCGCAGAGTAGTCCGGATATCATACACTGATCCGGACGCCACCGACTCTTCCAGCGACGAAGAGTCCTTCCCCTTCACCCGCCAGAGAATCAAGCGTTATGTCAACCAGATTGAGATAGAAACAGCCACCATCGCCGCCCCCAACGTCCTCTCCAATGCCCGCAAGAGGCCCGCCGCCGAGCCATGCCGCCGCCAGGTCAAGCTCCACTCCGGCAAGAAGTTCCGCGGCGTCCGCCAGAGACCGTGGGGGAAATGGGCTGCCGAGATTCGAGATCCGGCCAGAAGGGTGCGTCTCTGGTTGGGAACTTACGACACTGCTGAGGAAGCGGCCATGGTCTACGACAATGCCGCTATCAGGCTTCGCGGCCCGGACGCCTTGACAAACTTCGTAACGCCGCCGCAGAAAGAAACTCCGCCGGTTGAGGCGGCGGAGGTTCCGGAATTGAAGGTGGGCGTGGCTGAAGAGGCCTCTGGGTCTGGGTACGACTCCGGCGACGATCATTGCCACCACAACCTCTCCTCCCCCACTTCGGTGCTCCACTTCCGAAGCAATTCGAGCGAAGAGAATTCAGAGAAAACCGAGGAGGGGTTGAGAGAGTGCCAGGGTGAGACCGAAACGAGTTGGTTTGCCGAAAAGGGAGAGTTTATGGCGATGGAGAACTTGCCGGAGTGGGATGACGTGTTCAATTTCTCAGCCCCGGAGTACCCTCTTGTGTTTGAAGAAGAGCGTGTAGTAGATGAGTCCCATATGTTTGGCGAAAGCATGGCGTTTTCCCCGGACGAAGTTCTGAGTGACACAAGTAGTATTTTGCTTGCGGATTCCCTCATAGATTTCGACAAAGCGTGCTCTCCATCCACCTTCTGCCAAGTGGACGATTACTTCCAAGACATTTTGCAAGCTTCTGATCCTCTCGTTCTGCTCTGAGATTTCTCTTCTCACTCACCATATGTCAATCGTTAATCCTTAATCCTTTCCGCCCTGCCTATTCACGGCAGATTTTGCTCCCGGTGGTAAAAATATTAAATAAATTACTTCATCTTTTCTTTTTCTTTTTCAAACCCTCCAAAAAAAAAACCTTTATTTTCGTATTTTATTTATTCAGTTGTTTTAGGTACTACTCCGTTACAAATAGCGAACGGGGATGAGTTGAGAGTGAAGTTTTGTTTAAATTTTAATCTGTAATACTTGTTCCTCTGCTTAATAAGTAGGATGAATGTTGTAATGTATATTTGTTCAGTAAGATGTGAATCCAAGTTTAATGGAGTTATTTTCTTTCTGTGTTGTTAAGTTTCGTTTTTCGAAGAAAATAAGGAAATATTGCATTGACGATTGTATGTGAACGGCGAAGGGGCGCTGATTGCGGTCGTGGCCGGTCAGTCGGTGGGTGGGGTGCGGTGAGGGGCAGAGAAGAGTAAGAGTTGTTGGTCGTTTTTTGTTTGTTATTATGCGATAATGTGAATTTGAGACTTGACTTTAGTTAAGTGGTTCTGTTTTGGTCTTAATGTTTTTGAAAGAAACAAAAAACAATGTTTAAAACGTTACCCAGCGCACGCGGGGCGAACATAAAATCTTTGGAGCCTTTAGGTGCAAGCGCCATGCCATGCTGCCGCAAAGAAAAAAGGTCCAAAGAGAAAACGAGTGCGTGTGTGTACATCAAAAGGTGGAACTCAATAGGACTCTATTAATTGTCGCGTTTACACTTTTTCACTTCAATTTTACCTCACCCAAACCAAAACACTATGTTAAAGCTCTTCAAATTCTACTACACCTTTTCATCTATTCACCCCTTTCCATTCAAATCCGCTTCATTACCATTTATTTCACCAATACTTTTACCTTCCCCTTCAAATTAACGTACATTCTCAATTATAATGACAAATAATTGCATTTAAATGTTTTTAAAACGTTTGTTTAATTTTTGTTTCCTTCTAATTCCTACACTCGATAACATAACACTTCTCGCAGAGTCGCTTCACTTTATTTTCTAACAACCTCTTCACCAGAATCGTAGAAGCATTAGGTTTGAAAGTAAGAACAGGTTCAATCTAAAAGTCCTTGCTAGATTATATTCTTTCAGTCAACCCATAAAATATGCAAAGGTGGGGCTGAAAAGTCAGGTTCAACAAGCTGCCCAAAGAATGATGGAGAGATGAATCCTAAATATATTTTTCTTCTTCTTTTTGAATTTTTATCCAATTGATGACACAAAAATGAAACACGAGTTTAACTGATATGACACAACATCATTAATATGATACTGGCCAAAACATGAAAGCAAGGTGAAATTTGCGTCTCTATCTTTGTTTTTAAGATATTAATTATTACAAGAAAAACAAAAGTAATAATATTTAATACTGTAAAATCATCTTAAGGGTAGTCATTTGTAGAAAATAATATTATAATGCATTAATATTTGGAATACGAAAGATAGAGTATTTTTGTGGCGATAAAAAAAGTGAGATAAATTATTTGCACACGCGGAGGGAAGGAAAAAAAAACTTGGGTGCAGCCTGTGTGCCAGACAAAAGAGGAAGCTTAAAATTGACACAATTGAAGATTCCTAGTATCACTCTACTGTTGCTTTCAGTGGTTGAATTATTTCGTCTGCATTCACTTCATTAAACAAAAATACTATTTAATTGGATTTTATTTACTAAAAATGCATATGTATTTTATGGATATTTTGGTGTTAAAGGATGACACCTCGCTAGTGTAAAGAGACCATATAAAGGCCTGAGAGAAAAATAGATGAGACAAGCTTTCTTCAAAATACTAATAACATTTATTAATTGTTAATTTCTTTATTAGTAGGAATTAATCCTAGGGAAATTTAAAATAATTTACACCTTCTATTTGACTAATTTCATTATATTTCCTTAACTAAATTTTAACAATATATTAGTAATTTAACTAAAAAAAATAAGGCAATTTTAGAAATCAACACAAATTTAAATTTAAATTTAAATATAAAAACAAACCGTAATTACCCGAGGATAAAACGATTTCAGTTCAATTTAAATTAAATTTTTGTTATACTTACATAATTATTAATATTAATATAACAATCATTAACATACATGCACAACTTTTGTTATTATATACTTTTTAAAAAATTTAATCAAAGTTGTCATGAAAGAAAACAATTTCTTCTCAATGAAAAAATGACAGAAGTCATCACTTACCAACACGACTTTAGTGTTTGTCTATTTTTACAACAAAATGCGTTATGCTTCCAAGGCTTTATCTTTATCCTATCTATGTTGAATTCGTGTGTCACTTGCACGACTTTGATTATGTATAAGTAACACTGATTAAGTTATGATGACTTTAAGTTTTTACAGAAGTTATAACGTGCTTCCACGACTTCACTTTGTGGTCAAAAGTTGTTTACGGGAATGACATCTTTTTCATAAGTTGTGTAAGTACGACTTGACCTGGTATATAATGTTTTTTGACAGCGAAATCATGTGTAATTTTAAAATGTAATTGATTAGTTCGGTAAAAAAGACTGAATTATTTTCATTCATTTTAACGAATGTTGATTAAATTCTATTTTTCACTATGATCTCCCATTAAAGCATTCATTTATTTTTCTCTATTTTTACGAAAATAGTATATATTTTATAAATTACCAAATACAATTTCTAAAAACTATGAAAATAGGCCATTTTCGTTTCAAATGATGACTTCAGTTTTATTACAATAATATTAAACAAAATAAATAAATAATAATTATAATTAATAGTGATTAATAATTAATAATAAAAGTATCCATACTAATAAAATTAATAACAATATTAATATTATTAATGATTAAACTGAATAATAATTAATATTATTAATTATTAATTAATATTAATATTTCTAATTAGTGATTTTAATTATTAGTATTGTTTATAGTAATCTTATTAATATTAGTATAACAGTTATTAATATTAGAATAATGATATTAACAATTAATATTTATTTATTTTACTGTTAATTAATAATTGTTTATATTTATTTAATTATTATTTTATCGTTATTTAATTATGGTTAATATTATTATAATAATTAAACCGAAGTCAAGACTTAAATAGTGAAGTCGTGTTTTTTTTCCCATACTTAAAAAAAAAAAGACATGTTTGCAAGGATGAATTTTAAAATCGTATTTTAAAATATGATTTATCTAATTTCATAATTTTTTAAATTTAATCCATTTTAATAATTTGAAAAGCTACCCCGTTTTTATGAAACCCCTATCTTTCAGGTGAAAACTGAGGAGACAAGACCTAATTAAATAAAAAGAAACTAAATACACCATTTGACCATGCACATATTGATGAAAACATTGCTATAAAATTTAATTCAAAATATTTGACTAACATAAACAAAATAGTATCGTTAACATTAATTGACAAAATTCTGAAAAAAAAAATTAATCGAGAAATAAATTTGTTTCATATAAATAATTTCAACACTATCAACTAGAAATAATTTTAGTTGTTGATGAAAAAAAAAACTTTAACTTTGTAATTAATGTGAGATTGGTAAAACAAATCATAAATAACGTCAAAATAAAGATAATATATATTAATGTTAACTCAAAATATCTTGGTTGACATAAGTAAAAAAAAAAAAAAAAAAAAAAAAAACTACTAATGTTGACAAAAAATTTGTAATGATATGTATGGAAAAGAAAAAAAAAGACAACGTGTTGAAGTTATAACACCCCAGTCTTAACTTAATTAACAATGTATCAATTTAAAATTAGTAAAAGAAATATAAAGAGAATAAAGTAATATAAAAATTTTGGAATCATAAAATACAATTTAAAATTTTATAATTTTAAAAAATAAATTAGCTTCCTAAACTTAAAAAAAAAAACTAAAATAGTATTATAAAAAGCAGTTCATGAATGATTTTAATTTTTTATAAAAAAAAATGCTCCGAAAATTTCCAACCAAGTAAGTTTAACGTAGGCATTTGCTATGATGAGAATAATATGAGGAATTAATTAATGTTTGTTTTCTTGGTGGAAATATTACATTGGCATTGAAAAGAAGGCATGTATGACAGAAAAACTATTAAATTGCTTCACTATTACTCCATCACATGTGTGTGTAGGGGGAGAGAACAGAATCAACACTAAAAGGGAATAAGGGATAAGCTCCACTGAATCATTATGTCGCAACTCCCAACCCTTATTACAATTACGTTTCTTCTCTTCTCTTCTCATCCCTACGCGCTCAATTCGCGACTCATAATTGTGTTTTCAACTTGTAATAACATCATAAACCTTCATTTCTTAATTCCTTTAACGTGTTTAACTATAATCTGCTGTCATCAGAGCTACTAATTGCTATCCCTCGCACGCACGCACGCACCTACATCAGAGTATGGTATGTGAGAACATAAAAAGGAAAGTGTTTTGGGAAAAGTGATAGTGAGAGTTTGAGTTTGATGAAATAAATGGCGAATGGGCTCCATATGCCATAGAGAGAGAGATGAGTTGGTGAAATTAAGATGATGCAGAAGTTGGGCTACGTTTCTGGTGATTGCCGGTTGGTAAAAGGGAAAATGAGGTTGTGTTTGTATCACAATATGAGTGCATAGTTATGTTGTTGCTTTGGTGTGGTCATCACAACTGTATCTTCTATATCAACACATTTTGGTCCCTAAAGTGCTGCTACCCAACATGGAGCCACACAGATATGTGAATGCTCCATCATTTACGTACCAAATTTCTCAAATATTGAATCATTCAAATCTTATACCAAATAAATCTTACAATTCCTTTCTCCTTCAAACTACAACTTAAGCATTTCAGACTCGTTGATTCAACAATACTTACATGTTTGAGTAATGAGATTTTACAATAACGCTCAATACCACTTCTTATCCTTACTTACATAAACAACTCATGCAAAATAGAATAATGCAAGAAATTAAGATGAGTACCAAAACTAAAAGTTATGGATTCGAACCATTTGTACATCAATTTTAGTTGTAAGAAATAATTTAACATGGTTTACATTTTTAGTCTAGAAAACAACATTCAAAAATAGAATTTAATTTTCTTTTACAAGCAAACACTTGTGCAAAAATCATTATCAACAATATTAATTAATTATTTTTATAGGACCACGTCATAAAAAATATGGTGATAATATTGTAACTATCACAAAGTATTTAATCACAGTTGACCGAGAAATCAAAGTTCAAAGAAATTGTTTTTTTTTCGCACTTTCAAGTTTGTTGATCATTGTACCATTGGGGCTCTCTGGTTATCTTGCCATCAAGGTTGTTCTTTTTCGAGCGAGGTTCAATGGGAAAATACAACACCAAGTTATCTTCTCGTCAAGGTTTGTTCCTTTTTTGCGTGGGCTCAATTGGATTTTTTGAGAGAGGTTCACCGGAGATATATAACACTAATGAGACATTAGTCTAATCCACACATAAAGGATCGATACCATCTTTAACCAAAAACTTTAAGGCGATGAGTTTATGGGTCTCTAACACCACTGTTGGGTCTCGAGAGAGAGGTTCGTCGAGGAGATACAACAACTATAAGACATGAGTCAAATCAAACATAAGGGATTGATACTATTCTTAACCTAACACCTTAAGGTGATGGGTTTATAGGTCTTTATCCTTATATAGTGTTCAATAGTATTCAATTTTTTATTTTATTTTCATTCAATTTGAGACTTAAACTCACACTTCCCAACAAACTAGTTCAACACTTGCATGAAGTGATTTTTTTTTTCTCTAATCTTTGTGTCATCGTAGTTGAAGTTCGTAGTCTCGCCCAGAGTTGTCTATCATCACGCCAAAATTACTTGGTTTGAGGTCATTATTATATTTTGAAGAGATGTTTTTGTGTTTTTCCTTCGATATGAACTCTAAAATCACTCAAAAGAATAATGGTTCGCTCAAAATTTTGACAAGATTTGATGACACTGTTTGAGATACAAAATTCTAAGAAATGACGTGGATAAGGGTGTCGGCATAGAGCTCGAAAGAGCTTTCAAAAGAACAAAATTCAGAATCAATTATTCCAGGAGAAAGTAATAATTACTTGGTGTGATTGCAAATTGTCAACTTGTAATTTGGAAGAGTAGTTCATTACTTTATATGATAAATATTCTATAATAAGTATTTTTATCAATTAATCAATTAACCGATATTACCTATTGACAGTGTAATAAATTCTTTAATTGTAGGTAGAAATAGTTAATAACACAAAATTTATCAATGAAAAATAAATTCATCAATAAAATTTATCAATAAATTAAAATTTAAATTATTAATAAATATATTTGTCAATTCATCATTAAAATTCATAAATAATATAGAATTGTTATTACTCATATATTTTCATCAGTAAAACCTGACAGCAAGATGATTCAATATTTTCTACTTTAAATTTCATAAAATTTGTATGTAAAATAGTATTTTGATTACTTAGCGAAAAAATTATTTAATAAATTGGATGTCAAATTTGTTGTCCATTCCAACAAAATATTTTAATAAATTATTAATTGGAGATGTATGAGAAAAAGAAATAGATAGGATTAGTGCAATTGTAGAATCAATACCAACTCATCCTTCCCAAACCATGAATATAGAATTTCATCTCATACCAATACCATGCCACTTTAATTACCAACCATCTCATACATGCCACATGCCAAGGTCATGTTAAACTTATCAATCACAGACCATAAACCATACTACTCATACCCATTCGCCCAATTCATGCTTTTAAAAGTAATTGAATCAATCCACAAGTTCAAGTTAAAGTAAGGAATTAAAATTCTGTAGCAATTCTCGCTTAAGCTAGACTGATCTCGCTTGAGCTAAAAATTTTCGCTTAAGCTAGAAATTTTCGCTTAAGCTAGACTGATCTCGCTTAAGCTAAACTGTCAGCTTTTCACTAGTTTCAACATGTAAGAACACAAAACCCCAAACAACAAAAACTAAAGAAAACACAAACTCATTGCATAAAACGTTGGCCTCATATTTTCATGCTTTAAAAGGGTAAATAAATCAATCATGGGAGCATACAAGTATTTAAACAACTCTGCCGTCAATCTCGCTCAAGCTAAGGAGCTCTCGCTCAAGCAACAGGGGTCTCTCGCTCAAGCGAAAAGCTTTCGCTTAAGCGAGATTGAAAACAGAGAGCACTTCGAGTTCTTGCTCAAGCTAGCCCATCTCGCTCAGGCGAGCACTCGAAACCAAATGGGTGAGTTACTTCCATTCTCGCTTAGGCGTGAGCTCCTCGTTTAGGCAAGAGCTTCTCATTTGGGCGAAAAACAGCTCGCTTAGGCGAGCATAGCAAATCTCATATGCTCTCACACATGCCAAACCAAAAATCCATCCATAAACAATACACAAATTATTTTCACACCATCAAAAGCACATCAAATCATCAAGAGCACCCAACAGAACCAAAACAAGCACATTATTTAGAAAAGCATAACAAAAATCCTAGCATCCCTTACCTGGAAATGAGCTAATATCGGGCTTCAACTCTGAAACCAACGGGACCGGTAGCTCCAAGAGCATATCTAAGAAGTGAAGACGAGCTGAGTTTAGAGCTAGCTTGACCAAGATTGAGGCTAAACCCTAGCAGAGCCTCTGTGGGATAAAGGAGGGTGTGAGAGTGTTGTTTCTGCAAGAATGACATAAGTGAGAGAGGGTTTGGCTGTCTTAGGAGCCTTGGACATCCTATGGCCCAGCCCTTAGGCCCATAAGATTAGGGACATCCCTTTAAAAATTAGTGCAGAATAGAAGAGAGTTTTACAGAAGTAACGGTGAAGAAAATAATAATAGTTTTCTTTACCTCTTTTATGACTTTTTATAATATTTTCTGAAATTAATTCAATGATACGAACTCTACAAAGAAAGAGTTAAAAACGATATCAAATTATATTCAACTACAATGCTATAAATAACATCGAATAACGAGACTGCGCTAACTATTTGATTAACTTAATAGACATTATCATACAATTAATAAACACATGGCAAAAATAAAACTATTGAGTATATATTATCTGAGTAAATGAATGACTCTATATATAGGCTTCTTCTCATGGTAACTACTATAACATTCACTATCATCGTAACAAAATATATTCTGATGTCGCTATAGATAAGAATAAGCTTTGATGTTGAATTACATTTGTGTAACCAAACATGATTTTAGTTCTTAAAAGGAAACCCGTGAATCGGCAAAATCTTGTGTGATTAAAAATTAGAAGCTGCAAATAAAATAGTTTAAAAATTTGTGATTGATGGGTGTCGGCTAAACTGGTGAACACTTTATAGACATGACTAAAAATATTAGAGTAAAAAAATAAGGAAAAATGCAAGGCTTACATAAGAGTGATGGAGGCAGATATATAGGTAGGAATAGATTAGAGACACTATGTTATGCTCGTTGAAAGCATGTCACCCACTCATCATATTACTACAACCCTTCTATTAATTAGCTTCACCCATGGTTGGGGAAAAGGACCTCCTTCATATTATTGCTTCATCATTGCAACACCTTCTCGCAAGATTAAATACTACTATTTTTGCAGCCACTCCGCTTATTTAACTATTCAATGCAATATTATTGTTGCCATTTTTACTTCTCAAAGATTCTTGCTATCTTATTTCACATGGCATTTAAATATCTTTACAACTTACTTTAAATTTACCAGGTTGGGGCAATTATTACCTTTTCTCCACCAGGTTTACAGAGCAGTAAAAGAACCCTGACCATGTAGGTTATACATTCATTTTTTCACAACCTTTTTTTTTTTCAAGTACATTCACACCCCCACTTTCTCCAGTAATAATATAGTTAAAAGTAATGCATTGTATTAATAACATCGCACATAGTAACAATCCTGACACTCTGTTATTTAACACGTGAGAGTTTTGTGTGAAGTTCACGTAATGGTATTTCAGTGTAATTTGATTGACCGATGGATGATGTTGTTGACTCATCTGAAAGCAGATGAAAAGATTAAATTTGGTTTAATTTGAGAAGCAGCATTATTATCTTCCTTGTTGGGTTCCGTTTGCGGCAGCAATAATGAGTGTTTGGAATTTGGGAAAGGTAACAACAAAAATACAGTATATGAAGGAAAGCAACAACTTATTGTCGGTCATTTAACAGCTAGCAGAGTACATGTCGCATTGAGGAGAAGATAGTAGTAAGTTGTAAGGCATCAGAGACTTAGGATTAGGCAACAACGTCACACAAAATCCAAACCCTACATTAACTCTCTTGGCAGTGTTACAATTTGCCACAGTATTGAACAAACACAGAGTCACAAGAGGGAGTGCCAGAGCACAGTGTTGAATTTGAACTTTGTGCTGTTTTATTTGCAATGCCGGGACAACATTGTTGATTGCGATGAACCACACGTTAGACAAGAACGAGGAATTTTACGTTAACTTCATCCCGTAAAAGGTTTTTAATTTGTAGGTGATGATGACTTGCTTGTGAGAAGAAAATATTTTGTGATGACATTGAGTAGTAATTGAAAGAAGAGGCAATGCAGTGAAGAAAATTAGAGAGGGTGGTTATGGGCGGTATAGGAAGTATTGATAAGGTATTTATTAGGGTTTAGAAATTTAGGTTTGTGAGAGAAAATAAAATGGTTTTGTTTGAGTGGAAGCCACTTGTTGGGTGGAGGGACAAGTGAGTGGTAACGTTGCAGGCTTTTAGTAAATTTACTAAAGAAAGGGTTCGTAATCTCTCCAACTTGCATGCTATGCGACACACTTTCTCTGATCTTCAATTTAATGAACAAAAGCATTCACCAGCTTTCATTTCACCCAGCTAGC
>Ga0214545_1010250_pt1 | contig 13724 bp, 10 predicted proteins | sample CNSS4metaG_FD_160064 | JGI IMG/M metagenome (GOLD analysis project Ga0214545, IMG submission 160064) | Root nodule microbial communities from cowpea collected in UCLA plant growth center, Los Angeles, California, USA - CNSS4 | ecosystem: Host-associated > Plants > Roots > Nodule | place: USA... | reverse complement strand
TTTTTTTTATCATTTGAAAGATGGATTAGATCATTTTCAAGGAGATGATCTTTATTTACGAAGATTTGGTGACAAATACTAGAGTTATCAAAATGAGTTGGAACCCGCGAGCCAACCCGACTCACCATGGTGACAAATACTAGAGTTATCAAAATAAGTAAAGAATTTTTTTTATTACCTAGTAAATGAAAGGTTTATGCTATTAAATACTTAAATTGAGAGTATTAAACATTCTCATGTGAAAGGAAAATATACAGTAAAAAAAATAATAAAAAATTACGGTAAATTAAACATAATATTATCAAATATTTAATATTAGGAGGATGATTGTTTCTTCGATATCAAATACTATGAAATAAATTATAATTGTTTACATTTTAGATTAGAATACCAAATAAAGTTTCATGAGCCAAAGCATTTATTAAATTTGCAAACATTAATGAAAGGAAAACAAATATTCAAATTAAATATATTTTAAGTGTTTGCTTACTTCATTTTTTTAAATTCTAATGAATCTCTTTTTATACACTAATAAAAGTTATAATACATCACTTTATCAAAATGACGCAAAGAACAAGTAATAAATGTAATAATAAAATTTTAACATAGATACTGTATCTTTTGAACTCCAATATATGTTGGATGATGATAAAAAATATTCATGAAAATTACATTAAATTTTTATATTGTAGTAAATTAAAGTTATTTATACAATTATAGTGAAAAAATTATTGTATGATTCATAATGAGTTAGAAAATAAAAAATATTTAGATAAAATATATCGAAATAGTATTTTACATGATGAAAATAAACAACAAATAAAAATATTAAAAAATTAACAAATGTGTGTCTTATAAACAATTGAAGAGACTATTGAAAGAAATCGCACAAAGAAAAACAAATGTATAATTAAGGGTATGATAAGATGACAAATACCTTAGAGATCTAAAAAACCTTTTCAAATATCAACATATATACTCAATGATTGAGAAATAATAAAAATTATTTTTGCAAAACAAAAGAGTTCTTCAAATTAAATAAAAATTAATAATAATAAGTAAAGAATTTTTTTTATTACCTAGTAAATGAAAGGTTTATGCTATTAAACACTTAAATTGAGAGTATTAAACATTCTCAGGAAAATATACAGTAAAAAAAAATATTAAAAAATAATGGAAATATTCAAATGTGCGACATAAATTTTTTTAATTGACATACATAATTTTAACATAATTACATAAAGGTTATGATAAGATGAAAAATATATTGGAGATGCGAATGAGTTTCATGACAAACCAAATGATTAGAAGAAAAAAAAAAAAAAAAATATATATATATATATATATATATATATATATATATAATGTATATGGTTACTTAGTTAATTGTGAATATTTTAATAATTTAAACGGGGACGGGTATTATGGTGGGGATATGTACATCCCAATACCCATCCTCATACCCAATTGAAAAAGTCGGGGATATCCTATACCCATACCCATACCCAGTCAATGCGGGAATTTCCCGTCAAAATGGGAACAAGTTCAGGCAATGCCCATTGGGGCAGGTTTATTTGCCATCTCTAGCCATATTCCGTGAAGGTCGACTGATCACCCAAAATAAGAGGCACTTAGGCGAGGAACGACGAAAGGCAATAGAGGTCGAGGTAAGCTGCTTTTATAAAAGAAGTCACCTACACTACGTGGCTAGGAAACATTGTGCTCGTAAAAAACCAAGCGACTAATGAAGAATTTGGATGGGTTTCACCAACCTCATTAAAGCATGCCTAAGGATTCCTACCCTCTTCCCAATATTGATTGACTGGTTTATGGCACCTCCAGTCATTAGGTCCTTGGCTTTCTTGAAGCTTACTCAGGGTATAATCAAATCGATTCACCATTTGGACGAGGAAAAGACCACGTTTATAACTGAACAAGTCAATTACTGTTACGAGGTCATGTCGTTTGACTTAAAAAACATTGGTGCAACCTATCAAAAACTCATCGAAAAAGTTTTTCAGGAGAAAATAAGTAAATGGATGGAAGTACATGCTGATGACTTGGTAGTTAAGTCACAGTTGGTCACCCAACACATGAAGGACCTTACAGAGATATTCAATCAGATCTAGCGATATAATATTCGGTTGAACCCAACCAAGTGTGTCTTTGGTGTAGGGGCTAGAAAATTCTGAGCCTTCATACTTATAATGCGAGGCATAGAAGGCAATCTTGGCAAATGTGTGACCAATTTATGCATGAGAAGCCTACACAATCTAAAAAAGGCGACAGCTAACTTTGTTGTCAAGTGCGACCATCTTATACAAAGGTTCGACAATTTTTACCCCGGTTGGTCGAGAAAATGAAACCAATTCTAAGAACCAAGAGAAAGCAGATCATAGTAAAATGGGACGAGCAATGCAAAATTGCTTTCAACGGAATAAAGCCCACCTCAATGGTGAGGAGATATAGTTGCACCTATTAGTATCATAAGGAGTTATCAATGCGTTCTTGGTCCTAGCAGACCCTAATCAAAGGCCCATGTACTTCATAAGTCGGGTGTTGCAAGAGATCAAGACTAAGTATCAACAGTTCGAGAAGGTAGCATTGGTCTTATTAACAACAACAAGGTGGTTAAGACCATTCTTCTAAAGCCACCAGCTGGTCATTCAAATGGACCATTCTATCACATAGATTCTAAAAAAACCCAACCTAGCTAACATGATGATTGTGTGGGCAGTGAAACTTTCAGAGTTTGGACTTTGTTATGAGTCATGTGGGTCGATAAAAGGCCAACACCTGGCAGACTTTATGGCAGACTTTGGGCCCTATTAAGGGGCATGGGAGCCACCATAATAGACAGTAAAACGGAATCACTACTAGTAGTTGGCTAGATCAAAGAAATTTTCCAGGTAAAAGATGATATACTCTTTTTGCACTACCATAAAACGACTGTTAATTGTCCTTTTAGTTGCAAAGGAGCCTAGCTTGCATAATTTAATTCTTGCTAAAATTCAAAGTAAAAGAAAACAAAGGGGAAATTAAAATGGAATAAAGAAACTAGGAAAGTGCTCGCAAATTATTTTAATTGAAATTAAACTATCTAAATGCATAAGTGAAGGTATGTTATGAATGCAATGCATGGGTAGAATCTAATGGTAATGGTGAAATGAATTTTAATTGAAATGAATAAAAATGTAGTTGAATGCGATACGAATGAAGTTGTAGACCCTATAAAAAATGTGATATTATGAACAATTGAGGAAGCAATATAGACCATGAATCATGTTAAAGCCTAGCTTGAATTGATCTTAAAATCCGAAGACACAGATGGAACCTATTTACAATGTTTAACCAAGCTGGAAAAATAATGATTTAACACCTAATAGCAGCATAATTGTATGAGTGGATATGCAAAGCTGGTATGATACAATATATATCAGACCTAAAAGGTTATAAATTGGGATGGCATATGCATGAAATTGGATAAGGTAGAATAGATGCAAGTGGTAACCAATGTGCACAAAAGTCTATCCTAACCAATTTTAAAATGCAAAACGTAATGCATGTATAGGATGTGCCACCATGATTACAATAGGTTAGAGAACATATACAACCCCAATTGTAGTGCATATGTTTGTTACAACAACAAAGCAATGCATGCAAAAACAACAAAATAATCAATCAGATCCACTTCAAAGGGATTTAGTGCAGAAGTTATAATATTAGTATGTTGATACAAGATGCACTAGGGTTTAACGACTAGAAATGCACAAACAATGAAAAACTACTAGAATATAGCATGACTAAGATGTGTGTGACTATAATGCAACTGCATATCTGAATGCTCCTAATGAGACAAGAATGAGTGAACTATTTGGTAGCACCAGCATGTAGCAACATTGCAAGATACACATGAAACCTAAGTGGCAGAAAATATCATTGTAAAACTAACACATGGATCAATTTGGATTCGTGACAAAAGTCAGACCATACTTTAAGATCAAGCCACATGCATTTAGAATCAAATATCACTTTAAATCAGTACATGATATCAGTGAACCAGAGCATTCCAACAACATTAAACAAGATTTCATCTAGGCAGATAAAAGATTTTTAAAAAAAAAAAATTAAAAAATAGTAAGTGGTAAATAATAATGAAAAGAGGGTAAAAATAAGTGAAATAAAGAGTAAAAAAAAAGGATAAAAAAAGGCTTAAATAGTCATTTGGTCCTAGTTTTGGTGAACTTTTTCAATTTGGTCCTAGCATAGTATTTCTTTTCAATTTGGTCCTAAATTTTGTTCAATTAGGTCTTTTTCTTTAACTTCGTCAAAATAGTTAACATAACAGTGTCCAGCGTGGACTGTTACTGTGACGTGGTGCACTGTTGAATGATGTGTCGTTATTTTACTATAGTGCCCTTTTTAAATTTTAATCAAATGGATTTAAGGTTAGAAATTGGTCAAAATTGGGTTTAGGGTTTCATTAAGAATTATGGATTTTGTTCAATTGAAGATTTGAGGACATTGTGCATTCGCTTCCATCGAACATTGCTATTGTGCGTCAAAATTGTTGCACTTTGTGAAGATCCTTTTGTGGATTATGTGCATCTTCATTACATAGGTTAGTTTTATGTTTAGGGTTTATGATTAATTCAAAGAATGATAAAAGAGTTAGAAGTTCAAAGAGGGGTGACAAATATGGAGCTGGGGCCTAGAAGATCACCTCAAGATATGGTAGAAAGAATTTTTTTATCATTATTTAAGCAAAAACCACAATGGCAAGAAATCAATTGTAAAAAAGAGAAAGGTTGTGGCGTGGATGAGACATGAAAAGAGATTAATTCAGATGCTTTAAAAGGAAGTTATGGCAATGATATTACTGTGAGAACTAACAATGAAATTTTGATCCAAATGAAGTGCCTCTCAAAAGTAAGAAGGCTACTAGAAATTATGGAAGCATTTAATAATCTCAGTATAGATTTTAATTCGGTTCAATCAACTAAGGCTGATGGAAATCTTTATCTCACCATTAAATCTATGGTAATCACTTTTGGTTTTATACTTTTATGCATTCAGTAGAGCATAACTAGCAATGAAGTGATCATTTCTTAGGCACCTAAAATTGCCCTTTTTCTAAAATTGATCATCCTTCTATTTTTGGTTCATAGGAGCAACTATTGCAACAACCAAAAGAATCAAACAAGCACTTCAAAAAGTGGCATCGAAGTTCTGATTTTTTTTTCCTCTTCACCTTAAACCCATGGTGGTATTCAATTAAGCTCTTGCCACTACAAACAAAATTCATGAGATCAAAGGAGTCAATATAGAATTAATCACAAACCCTGAACATAAAACTAACCTCTACAATGAAGATGCACACAATCCACGAAAGGATCTTCACAAAGTGCAACAATTTTGACACACAACAGCAATGTTCGATGGGAGCGAATGCATAACATCCTTAGATCTTCAATTGAACAAAATCCCCAATTCTTAATGAAACCCTAAACCCAATTTTGACTAATTTCTAACCGTAAACCTATCTGATTAAAATTAAAAAGGGCACTATAGTAAAATATCGACCACGTCATTCAACACTACACCACATCATAGTAATAGTCCACCTTGGACACTGTTATGTTAACTATTTTACTGTAGTTAAGGAAAATGACCTAATTGAACAAAATTTACAAAATTTAGGATCAAATTGAAAAGAAATCCTAAACTAGGACCAAATTGAAAAAAGTTAACCAAAACTAAGACCAAATGACTATTTAAGCTAAAAAAATAAAAAATAAAAAATAAAAATAAAAATTAAAAATTAAAAGAAAAATGAATTGGTTGAATTAATTAAATTAATTAAAATTGTGGAAGTTTTTCCTTTCATCATACCTCTTTTTTTATTTTCTTACCACTTATAATCTTCTTCTGAAAAACCCAATTCTTATTTCTAACCAAACCCTCGCATCACGCTCATGCACACAACACTCATACGACCCACCTCACTCACACACCTTATTTGAAATCACGCTCACACACACATACCACAAACACACCCAATAATTCATACACCTAACTAATTCACTCACTTCACTGATGTTGCACTCATCATGCACCACGCATAACACCTCTCTCTCTCATACACACACACACACACACCTCACTGCATTCACACCTCACTTGTACCACGCACAACACTTCACACTCACACTTCACCTGCACCATGCACGACACCTCACATAAGCCTCATACACCTTTTCTCCTCTTTTTACTACATCATGCACACACATCACCGCACCTCACACTTATGCTCACACACTCTTCACCAATCCTCTCCTGCATAAACTATAAATGAAACTGAGGGCCTTCTCCACTCTTTCACACTTCACACCACCATTGCTTACGCCAATTTCGTTTGGTAGGATTATTATGCTACTTTGAAGCAATGAAATATACTATGGTGTATTTTATATTATTGCAAGTGTTAGTTTATTCATTTGATAAATTGAAATGGGATGCATGGACTTTTAATACCCTTCTGATTCTGATGATGATTAAAGAGAACTATGTAACCGTAATTTCTCATTTATATGAGAAAATCTAGGAGCAAGGTCAAACACCTTGTCGGGCCCAAATATAAAATTTAAAAAATGTTTCTTCATTCAAATTAGTATATTTTGCTTGTTTTTTTTTTTGGGAAAAACAAATATATTAAAATTACATTAGTTTTGCACACTTGATTAAATGGAACCGTCTTAGGACGAATGTGTGGGGTAATGATTATTTTGTGAAATTATAGATCCCTAGGCTAGATGACAATTGCTTTATTTGTCCATATTTGCCTGGGAAAATTTCTGGTTGTTTTGCAAGTACTAGATTTGGGTACTGCTAGGTTGCTCCCTACACACAATACACTATTTAGGCTAGTTCATTCATAGAGTTGTTGGGGCCCTATACCTGGGTCTGAGTGAGCCATAGGGAGTGGAGGTTCAACGATTGTCATCTTAGATCGTGGATATGCTTGGCTATTGTGAAGACTTCATTTAGAGTTTGCTTCCTCTTGACAAGTCACATCTATTAGGTCGCCTATTGTTGTGGATTATGTCCTAAGGTTGACTTCAGCTCTAGAGGCCTGTGAGATAATTTAGAGCTATCCTTGAAAGAATCATATAAAACGCAAGATCCAAAATAGGTTTTCTCCACACCTAATAGGACACAAAGTGGGAGCATGTTTTATACCTCTATATCCCTCAAACCTTTTGTTTTTAATGATACCGTGTAATTAATTTTCAAATTTGTCATCTTGGCATCAATATATTATATGAATAAGCACCAAACATGCATTGCATCTCACATTAGACTTAGGCATGTCATTTACATTGCATATTATTCATGTTTTTAGGGTTAAATATGTTTTTGGTCCTTCAAGTTTCGGTGAATTTTGGAATTAGTCCCTCTTCGAAACTTGATATCAATTTAGTCCTTTATCTTTATAAATGTGTGAATTTAGTCCTTATTACCACATTTTATTAAGTTTATCTGACGTTTCAAGCGTATTTTATGATAATATTTGAATTGTTTACACTGTTTGACACACTTTTGCTTCAATATTAACTTAAATATTATCATAAAATGTATTTAAAATGTCAAATAAACTTAACAAAATTTGGTAAAAAGGACTAAATCCACACATTTTTAAAGATGAAGGACTTAATTGGTATCAAGTTTCGAGGAAGGACTAATTCCAAAATTCACTGAAACTTGAGGGACCAAAAACATATTTAACCCATGTTTTTATTGAGTGCATGACCATTTTACTAGCATATCATGTGGATGAATGCCTCTTAAGGCATAAACATACATTGCATCTCATTGCATAAGCTATTCGCATATCATGTATGTTTTTAATAAGTACCTTTTGGGGCACATATATGCATTTGCAATAAACATTCAATTTTCATTCATAATACGATGTACATAACTTCGTATACATAGCATGCACACTAAATTAATGTGGTATAATGCATGTGTAGGTTGATATTGTTTGTATAGACATAGTGAGTCTCCATGCATTTCATGCATTTGTTTTTGCAATCATTGTTCCATGCTAATAAAATAAAAAAACATAATGACACCTGATAGGACTTACTAAGATCATGTAAAATACAGGAGAAGTTCGCGAAGGGATGAAAGCCGAAATCCAACAGCTAAAGGGGCAAATAAGCCACATTTTGGAGGCCTTGAAAGCATTGAAAAGTAGTGGAGAAACTTTTGTTTTGCCACAACAACAAGGAGCTCAAATGATCCAACGTCCATATGGTCTACCTTCGAATTACACTCCCCATATTGAAGATGACTTAAAGCAAACGTACGCCCAAAAGGCTGTAAACTCTATAGATGCGGGAGCAAATGAACTAGGGGCCTTCATTTTCACATCCAATCAAGGAATTGTTGAATCAAATGCAGTACACATGGTGCCAACAAAGCAACCTGAGGTGAACTATTTACCCCATGATACCATGCCAATTCATGTTGAAAATACCAGGGGCAAGTTTGAAATGTTGGAGGAAAGACTAAGAGTCATAGAAGGCAAAGGAAGTTTTGAATTTGGAGATGCTATAGGATTATGCATAGTTCCTGATGTGGTTATATCGCCAAAATTTAAAGGGCCATAATTTGAAAAAATACAAAGGGATATCTTGCCTAAAGAGCCATATAACCTTGTACTATAGAAAAATGGCTCCTTATGCTTACGATAACAAGCTGTTGATTCACTTCTTTCAGGAAAGCTTAGGTGGCTCGACATTGAATTGGTATATGCAGCTAGAACCAGCTCGCATTCGTTCATGGGAAGATTTGACTAATGCATTTCTAAAATAATATGAATACAACAACAATATGACGCCTAATAGAATGCAATTGCAAAGTATAACTAAGGGTGAGGTAGAGGCGTTCAGAGAATATACTCAACTATGGAGAGAAGTTACTGCCCAAGTGGAACCCTCGTGGAGTGATAGGGAGATGATAATCTTGTTTATAAGCACTTTGCAATATCCATTCTATGAGCACATGATAGGGAATATGTCCTTTAACTTTGTTGATATTATCATGATTGGGGATAGAGTCGAGGCTGGCATAAGAAATAGAAAAATTGCGTTTGGCTCAAATATGGTAGCAAATATGAACAAGTGTGGATCTAATTCTAGGAAGAAGAAAGAAATAATAGTTAATTTTAAACATCTTAATCCCAAAAATCCAATCAAGCCACTATGTAGAAAAGTTACAATCGGGATAAGAAGACTGTGAATTTCACTCCTATTCCAATGACTTACACGGAGCTCCTACCAAAGCTTCTTTGTGATAACTTGATAGAGGTTTATAATACCAGGCCTGTTAGACCTCTGTACCCAAAGAATTATCATCCAAATACCAAATGCGATTACCATGGAGGAGCGTCAGGTCATTAATTGGAAGCGTGTGTAGCTCTTAAGAAAAAGGTGCAATTGTTGATATATTCGAGATGGCTAAGCTTTAAAGAAGGATAACCCAATGTTGAAAGTTGAAGAAAATCACCATCTAGAAGGAAAACATCTCTATTGAAGGAAGTTTTTTTTTGTAAAAATGAGCAATGCTATGTTTTTTATAGTTCGTTCATATAACTGGATTGTCTTCCACACATTATGGATATAAGGATTTTGCTCAAATTGCATCATGCTTTCATTGATGAATTTCAAAGCATATGAGATTTCTGATTTTTCATCTAAAAGCAAGTCCTAGAAGGTGTTGTTAAAAAAAATGAAATGAGAAAAAAAAGCAAAAACAAGACGATGGTGTTTTGAGTCATTTGTTTTTCTTGCAAATCATCAAAGTCAAGAGTTTTCAAAAAAAGAGAGAAAAAATGAACAAATGAGAAAAAAAATGGATAAGAAAAAGGAAAGAATTTATGAAGGATGTCACTCTTCTCGACGGTCGAGTGTTTTAATTAGGAATGATAAGCTTATATTTCTTTTTATGGCATATGTGCGTGTGTTGTTTGTAAAACACTACTCTTCTAACCTCCCAACATTAAAGGATTTTTCCCTAAAAACACTAATCCTCTCAAGGAAATAAACACAAACTTTTACATTGGGGCGCATTTGCCAAATTTATCTCTGTTTGCGCTAGTCAAGTAATCCTTGAATCCGTTGTGGCAAAAAAAATGTTTTTAAAAAAAGGAAACGAAAAAAAGAAAGAAGGAAAAAAGGTCCGATAAACTAAAAACTCGAGAGTGTAGTCTAGGCAAAAAAGGACAAAACAAAAGAAAGAAGAAAATAGAAAAAAAGTGAGTAATATTAAGGTCATTAACTTTTATCGCAGGGTTAATCTTTTTGAAAATAAAGTAATCAAAATTTGAAATGATGTGTGGTCATCTTTCTTCACCTAAAAAAAGTAAAAATATCCATCATTACCCCATTGAGCCAAAAAACAAAGTTTCTTTCGGAATATATCTAAACAAGGTTGTCATTATAGTTCATAACAAAAAGCATCAAATTTTTCTAAATCAAAAAGCAAGAATTCAAAAAGTATCATATAGTCTTAATCAAAGTGGAAAGAAGTCAAAAGGAAAGCCACAAAAGTGATGAAAATTTAGATGACATGATGTGAAAAAAGAAAAGTTGAGATAGAAATATGAAGTTAAAAAAAGGAGTAAAAAGTGATTCAGAAAAAGGTTGATAAATAGATGATGCAATATTGAAATTGTCGCCTTTGTTTCAAAAAATAATAACCAACGAACATTCACTTGGGCCTTCAAATCCTTTCTTTCAAAACCCTCCAGCCCTTGGCCACGTTACAAGCTTAATAAAAGTCCACACAAATTGAAAAATGATTGCTTTTGTTTTCACAAAGCTTAATTTTGTGATAAGGTGACATGACTAATAGCACGACAAATAAAAAGAGGAAAGAAAAAAAGAAAGAAAATGAATAAGAAAAAAAAAGGGAAATAAGTGAAAAAAAAAAAAGACCTCAGGAAGAGGGGAATGTCATGTTAGCAAACCAAAAGCAAGCAAAAAGATGTGGAAAAGTCCTCATGAACGTGTAAGACCCGTGAAAATTAATTAATTAAATAAATAAATAATTAATTAATAAATGTGGGTAGTGGGAGCCTTTATGGCATTAATTATTGATTGATATGGTATGGAAAAGTACTAGCTCAAATGATTGAGAGTATTTAATTGTGTGAAAGAACTTGGGTTCAAGTCCTATGTATGTCATTTATGTGTTATTTGATTTATTATTATTTTAATAATATGATTGATCATGTGGAGTGATAATATAATCTTAGAATTATAAGAATTATCATGAAACATGAATTGGTTGAATGGTTGTGCATGGATTTGACATTGGCATGGTTATGGGTTTGAACCTTGGTAGATACAAATTAACTTTCTTTTTGCTAAATTTAGTTTTGGCATGAAGGTGAAAGGGTAGAGAAACCCTAGCTGACAATGGGCAGCCAAGGGAAGCTGGAAAACAACCACTAAATGGACTGAGAGTGAGGATTGAGTGAGGCAATGAGCTAAAATGAGATAGAGCCAAGTGAGGTCATTGATGATCAAGAAGAACTCACAAAAGTCCATTTTAAGCAAAGGAAACCAGGTTAGGGGAGCTTTACGTGTTATTTTTATGATTAAGCATGAATTGTTTGATACATATAAGATGATTAACCATGAACCCCTGCTGTCTGTTAAATTTCGTGTTTCTAGAAATTTTCCAAAAACCGCCTGGCGACTTATATGTTTTGGCATGCTTTCCGGGTTCCTTCGAGGAACCACCTGGCGGTGAAGCCTGTACCGCCAAGCGACACAAGTCTGCACCTAGGTTTTTTTGGGTTTTGTTGAACTACCTGGTAGTGATGAACACCCGCCAGGCGACACGAACCAATTTTGGTTCGATTTTGGTGTTTTGCGTATTTTGGGGTGATTCTGATAGGAGGGAAAGTCAGTTTTAATTGTTAAGGGATGATGGGATGTCAAATTTCATCGAAATTCATGTCATTGATAGCCAAATTGGATGGAATAGTGTGAATAGGCTCTTAGGCTTTGTTCACTTCCAAAGATGGATTTGAGGGAGGGGGAGATGATGGGTTTGAGTGAATTTGAGAGTGCATGATGTGTTGTTTTTTTTAAGGGATTTAAAGGTGATTATGAGTGAATTTAGTAGTAAAGTTTGTGAGAGTTAGTGAGTGATTTGATTGATATGATAGATTAAGAAAATGTTTTAATATATTTAAAAGAGAGTTTACCATTTTGCCCTTATGTAATAAGTAGTATAAATTTGTGTTTGTATGAGTTTAATCAATTTTTAAATTTTGTATTTAATGATACACTTTAAATAAATAATTTACAAAAATTAATAAGATAAATTATTTATACTCATAGTATTGAAATAAAATTTATCAAGCAATTGTGAGTATCATTTTATTTGAAATTTAAAAATTAGTATGGAACACCAGCAGTGTACAATCCATGTCATTTGAAGAGCAATAATATTTATAAGTGGCAATTAAGTCGGTCTAAAAACATGAACATAATCAAATACAAATAAATTTACTAAAATTGAAATGAGCAGAGTCTTACGATACAATTATGCGACTAAATTATCTTAATCATCTAATTTGTGAAGAATTAAGTTAACATTGAAATTCACTTCTGCCATTTGTCGATTCATATCAAGAGTCAAGTTTGATAAATTATCTTCTATCCGTTGAACATGTCCTTGCATATCTTCTATTCCTTGCATTCTATTTTGCAAGTCTTGCACCCCATCCCACATTTGATGGATGATTTCAGAATTTGAGTGGAGGGGAGGATCTTCAAAATCACCATCAAAGTGGTTGGTTCCTTGAACAGGGTGGTCATGCACAACATTTTGTGGTTGTGGTTGCCCTTCATCATCATTATTTACACGATCATGCTGCCAAACACCATCGACATAAACAATATTCAATCTCTTCAAAGAACGTGTCGAAAAATGTTGTCTCTTCCCGATGGTTGTATTTGCATCTAAAGAAAAATCTACTCCACTGTATTGCATAATCTGGGTGATCAACACACCATACGGAAGAGGAGTATCACTAGCCTTGCACTTAAGCATGTGTTGCATTATATGATGAGGCCAATTAATGGATATGTTATTTTTAAGCAACCATATCATTAAAATGTTCCTGCAATAGCTTAGCAAAATTAGTCATACGTGGTGTCAAAATATGCACTACCACATAATGTAGTAGTCTGTCATTTATGTTAATAAAACCGACAGTCTTGGCACGTTCACCCTGCATGTTCGGTCTCAACATGGAAGCCAATGCCATGTCTCGGTCAAAATGGATATCTTTTGGTATACCTGTAAAGCTTATCTTTCGACCTTCATACTTCAAATGGGCAATGTTGTACCAATCATCTGGTTTAAGTTTGATTCTCTTCTTGTTAACCTCACTTTGTAGGTATCCGTTGGCTGAGATCCTCAAGTTTGAGTAGAAAAATTTGATGAGATCCGGATAGAATGGTCGGTCCATAGCTACAAAGTCAACGAGGCCTTGAAATACCAAGTGATGATGGAAATAAAGACCGGATGTAGTAAAGGAATCATAATCCATTATTTTGGGGTCAACAATTCTTCTTATGTAAAATTCATGTGCATAGTGTTCCATTTGATGAAGATCGCTGAAGAAACGTCGTTGATCT
>Ga0214545_1010247_pt1 | contig 13727 bp, 10 predicted proteins | sample CNSS4metaG_FD_160064 | JGI IMG/M metagenome (GOLD analysis project Ga0214545, IMG submission 160064) | Root nodule microbial communities from cowpea collected in UCLA plant growth center, Los Angeles, California, USA - CNSS4 | ecosystem: Host-associated > Plants > Roots > Nodule | place: USA... | reverse complement strand
ATATATATTTGTCTTTTTTTTTCAAACAACATTTATAAATGATACAAATCTAAACACCCAACTTGTTTTGATAAGCTTTTATCGTGCAAAGTTAATGTTGGCCAATGTATTTAACTTGTATTACAATAAAACAAAGTATTTATTTATTCTAAAATATTTTAATTTACTGAAAATTAAAATTTTATTTTTTTAATGTGTGTGAGATATGTAGAGTATAAATTAATATAGTTAGAATTTTCTTGTTTACTTGTTTTTTTATCAATTAAATTGTTTAAAAAATATTTTTTGGCATAAACTTTCATGCTTACGAGATTCAATAAGAGACATTATATTTTGCAATTTAAACAAAAAGGAAAGATTATATCAATTTTATGATGTTAAATTACAATCATATTCCTTGATTTTAACTTTAAAATGCATATTCATTTCGATTATATCATATTTCATATCATTTTTAAATATATACGTTCAATATAAAAATAAATAAATAGTTGTAAAATATATAATTAAATTTATTAACTTGTAATTATATTTAAATACATGATTGTAATATAAATAATATTAAAACCATAATAATTATATTATTAATAATATAGGATCTTTGAAGATATATTTTTAAATTAAAAGGTGTTAGACTAAAAAATAAAGAAGGTTGAATTGTATTTTAAAAATTTTACACTTAATTTTTTTTTAATTTTAAAAAGATTTTTAGAAAACAAAATTTGTTTAAAGTTTCGTTATTACTTAATCATTAAAAAAAAAATTTGAAGTTACTTTGGACTACAAAATTTAATATTTAACTTATTAGTCCAAGCAAATTTTTGAGTATTTTTCTAAATGGTTGTCTATTTAGACGGTTATACTTTTCCAACTAAGATAAGATAAATAATGTTAAAAAATAGTTTATTTTGATGTATATATAAGATTATGGTTAATCTTTTGTACTACACACTTAAAAGAGAGAAATTTAGAGCATTTCAAAGTTAATATTTAGATAACATTTCATTTACACTAACACAAAAATGACTTATAAGGTTACTTATTTGACATTACCTCACCACATTTTTAACATAAAAAATGACTAATAACATTTTTATAATTAAAATAAAAAACTTAACGTCGGTCCCTTCGATGCCAAAAGCAAAAATGACGTTGACCTATTCGACTTTCGACATCTATCCAATACAGGTATGATGTCAAATCCCTTTTAAATTTTTTTAAGAAATAACACCAACTTATTCAACTTTCACTGTTCTTTCACACAACTGAAATGAGACCCAACATCCATTAGCGGCGACGACAACGAGGCCCATAGGTGAATTTTCATTCATTTCACTCACATTGAACTTGTTTTGCTTACATTTATGGATGTATTTTTTTTGTTTTAGCAATTGGTTTTGACTTTCATTTTCATTTTACTACACAAAACAGTTTGAAGGAGTAACTTACCGGCAACGATGACGAGAACCTAAGGCCACATTCCACCAACAACAAGTACACATTCTAGTGGCGTCGACTAGGGTCTTAAGGTCACCCTCCATCCAACTTCGTTCTCAACTTTGGTTTCACCATAAGGTTAGTTTTAATTTTTCCCCTATTGTACTTTATCTCTTGTTGATTGCATGTGATGGCATTGGTTATATTTTTTCTTTCCCATTATTTTTTTTATCTTAGACAATTTTTTTAGTAGGTTTTTTGGCATTTTTTTTTTACATAAATTTTTAGAATATTTGTAGTATCAAATTTAGATTTATTATTAGATGATTTATGTTTAAATAATTTTAGATTTATTGGATTTTTTAATATTATTGGTGCATTGTTATTTTATATTAAGATTTGTTATAATCTTAGTTAAGCACTAAGTGAACCTTAGTTCCAGTTTGAGATTTAGCACAAATGACTAAACTTTAATCATTTGTATTAAACGTTGAATTGTCCGATCGAACAATTTTGAAAAATTATTTTTCATAATTTGATATAATGTGTACATTGAAGTTTATGCATACTTAATTGTGGTCATGGGTGATCATTTTCATTTCGTGTACTTTAGAGACTAATACGAAATGCTGCCAAAATTTTATCAAATTTATTATGTTAGACTTCTTCGTATATGTGTTAGCAAATTATGAAAAAAAAATCAAATGGGTAGGGCCTCACCTTTTGAGAGTTAAAAATTTGAGATTGATGGACTTTTTTACAAACATAGTATGGATGGAAGCTAGATGAATGAACATCACATTAGTGAAGAGTTTGAAAAGGGGATTTCTGAGTTCTTGCTATATGCTTAAGAACATGCAATCTTTGTGAAGGGGCATATTTTTGTCAATGTATTCATTGTCTTAATCAAATATGTCAGGACTTGGGTACAATGCATGATCATCTATTTATCTTTCGTATAGTGAAGTGTTATACAGTTTGGACTTGGCATAGAGAAGAATTAGACAAGCCTATTAGGGAATGTTGGCCAAAAGGCATGTCTCTATTGTGATTGCATCATGGGATGATGCACGAAGATAAAGAAAAACCTCCTACGACAAGATATTTTGGCATGTTCCATATGTTTACTTAAAATAAATATAATGTTTAATATGTTTACTTAATTCATTAACATCTTTTATTTATATTTTCATCAACAAAAATTTTAACATTTGGAACAATGAGCAAATTAGGAGAAGGTGTTATCTCACATACCCATTAGATGGAGGGACTTCAAGACAAGGTTCACACATATTTATGTGTTTGGAGATAGGCAAGATGAGACTTATTGTAATGAATATCACATAACTAAAAAGTAGCATATGTACTTTCGTGCATTTAGAGAGTCTAGGACTTGCAAGTTTATTTCTTAATTATTATTTTATAGTAACACATATATCATACATTCTGTGATTTACATTTATTAATTTATGTTAAAGGATAGCAGTCCAGGAAAGACAAAAGCTTAATGATACATCGTACGTACTCTCATGAGGTGGATATGCATTGTTAGAGAAACATTGGAGAATGTCTCGTGCATAGGCTTTAGAACTTGAGTCCCTTGACCTAGTACCCACCTCTTAGGTACGAGATGTGGAAGGTTGCTTTGACTAAGTCCGATGGGCACATGACATTATAATCAGCTCAGATGGTATATGAAAAAAAGAATGGTAAGTACAAACCCAAAACCATAGTTCATATGAAGTGGTTTATGATTAAACTTGATTATGTGGTGCGGATGAGTTAGTTGAGAAATCAACTCAAGGTTCGTTTGTTTCCCATAGTCGGTATAATATACTCACAACGGCCATTGGAAAGCCTAAGCACCCAAGTCGTGTTAGTGGCATTGGAGATGCAATTGGACTTTAACATTACTTTGGTCCTCCACAAAGAAGTATCGAATCCATGAGTCAAGAGTCCTTGAGGAAGATGAAGCTCCAAATTGAGAAAATAATCAACTAATGCATGGTAGTTATGGAGAAATGCTTAATGGAACAACAGTGGCATTGGAGATGCAATTGGACTTTAACATTACTTTGGTCCTCCACAAAGAAGTATCGAATCCATGAGTCAAGAGTCCTTGAGGAAGATGAAGCTCCAAATTGAGAAAATAATCAACTAATGCATGGTAGTTATGGAGAAATGCTTAATGGAACAACTTCAACAACAAATATAAAAAGCTCTTGAAATAAAGCTTCAGTCTATGCAGCAACAAAATATGAAGTTACCCACTGAAGCTATAATAGGATGTGGTGTGAGAACAAAATACTCATGTTTTGTTGTAGATCATACTAACTACATAAGTTAGTATGAGTTATTGGTTGATGGATATCACCCGCGCATAGTGGCGATAGGACGACAATTTGAAGAAGGGCAGACTATCCATGGTGTTCCTCTACTATTGCACTACACGTGTTTGACGATTGATGAAGCTTGAGATCCCCATGCTTTAATGCCTTTGCCAACTTCAAAAGGAGGCCTTAGGCACATTTATAGCTTGGTCTAAAGCATTAATCATGCCATATATTGGTCGACCACATGTATTACATTTTTGTTCTTAATATTTTTATGTTATAGTTTATAAATAAATGATTCATAGCTTTGAAAATCTTAATTTTAGTTATCTCATCTTGAAAAGTAGGTGATGTGCTATCTTGTTATCCATGAATATGATGACATGGCAAAAGATGAAGATGATACTCTATCTGATGAAGGATTGACCACTCAAGGAACCATGGAGACTCCCCCAAGGAGAATTACTAGAAGCATGATTAAAGGGGAGGATCCTTCTTCTATGTCTCTTTCTTTATTTTCCATATTAATTTCATGATTTTCCTAAGTTGACTTAGTTGACTTAATTTTGGTTAACTTGTTGACCTTTGACTTGGGTTGACTCATGAACCAAAATTAATTAAACTCAAGCCAATATGCTAATCCTTGTTTAAGTTATTTTGTAGAGAAAAGCATGAGAAGTGGCGCATGGTGATTGGAGGGCATGGATGATGTGGAAGAGAGAGTAAAGCAAAAGCATAAAGCAAAAGTAAACATTGTACCTTTTGTCTCTTTTGTTCTTTATGCTCCTTTGCTTGATTTGGAGGCTACTTTTGTCCCTTTTTCCACCTATGGCCGAGAATCCACATGGGGAGACATACCACTAAGTCATTTTGTGTCAAGCTTGAAGATGCTTCTAGAATTAGGGTTTCTCTTACTTTTCTAGTTAGCCCTTTACAACTTTTGTATTTTGCTTAGAGACCCCTAAGACTATCTATTTAAGGGGAGCTCTACCAAGTGTAAAAGGGTTGAACATTTTGAATCAAAAACACTCTTGTTTCAACCATTTTTTCCGTGAGCTAAGCCCTCCTTCTAGGAGTGGAAGAACTCTTGCCTTATCTTGCTTATGCAAGTGGCGGCACCATATCACTCATCTTTAGAGCTTGGTTTGGCTTTGCCCCCTCTATGAGTGGCGTGCTCCACTTCCATGACCATTACTCTCTTCTCCTCCATTTTGCTTTGTTCTTCTTCTTTCATTGCATTTTCGTTTTGTGTTTCCATTTTTTTTTTTGTTAAGTACTACAATCCATCCCCCTTCTTCTATTGAACTCTTGGAAAGGAACCTTCGTATCTAGATAGCTTGCTATCTTAATGTCCAATGGGGATTTCCTTGAGTTTTCTTAAACAATTCTTCACCATATGCCATAATCTTAAAAGAAACAAGATAATCCTTCATCACTATCAAAGCTCATGACAAAATTAATCGAGTTGAATAGAGGACCAATAGAGCTACAATGGGAGTTAAGAGTATTTGGCCTCCAATGTCATGTTCCATTATACTTTTCATTAAATGATGTAATAAAGATGGTTTTAGGAGACAAGACGATAAATATTTTAATCAAACAACTATGGTGCACGTAAGTTTTTTCATTATCTTCCATATTTAAATCTTAGAATTGCTACTTTTTAATTTATATTTAAGTTTCTTATTATAGGTACAGGACACAGTCAATATGGACCAAGATTAGGCTTTCATGTATTGATTTATTGAACCGTAGACCATCCAAAATTTTTGAAACACAGTTCAGCAAATTCAAACATAATATTCCATGGATGTTTGAGTCATCAAGAGAGATGTACCTAGGGGTGGCAAAATGGGTCAGCCCGTCCCGTTTTGGCCCGGCTCGCTTGTGGCCCGCCAAAATCGGGTCGGGTCGGGTTGGCCGCCACCAATAAACGGGCTGGATATTGTAACCCGTCCCGTCTTAGGGCGAGCTGACGGGCCCGCGGGCTGGCCTATCTTCTTTTTAATTTTTTTTTAATTGTTATTGATAACCATATGAATAATGTGGTTACTAGTAACCATAGTTTATTTGAACATCCCACTATTGATTATTTTAATACGAAATTGTTTTGTATTTTTGAAAGAGGTTTTTTAAAAGAAATAACTAAATTCCTAAAAAAATACTTAAAAAAATTTAAAATAACTAAATAAAATAAAATAAATATTAGAGAAAAAATAGAAAAAAAAATTATGTTAGTGATAAACAAAAAATAAAATCAAAACAATACAAATAAAATAAGAACTAAAATGATAAAAATTCTAATCGTGTTTCCCCGGTAATGACACCAAATTTGATAACATTGTCATTGATGCGATCGAAATAACACTACTTATATGTAACAACTTCAGTATTGTTTAGAAAGTAGTCAACAAAATAGAAAGGGTAAAGTAACCCAAAATCGTCTCCCAACGAACACGAAATTGATTTCTAACAAATTAGTTCTTATAAAAACTATACAAAAGAGGTTAGTCAAATAATATTGGAAAAAAATAATAGAAGAAGATAAAGATAAAAATATATAAAAACAATGATAAAGAAAATAGACTTATTTCACTATTTTTTCAAAATAGATTTATCATCGGTTATCTAAAGATTATTGCTCAATTAATTACTATTGTAGGTTTGCAAATTAATCAATGTAAAGTCTCAATTAATTTTTTGGCATTCTCACTTTTAAGCAAAGTAAAGTCTCAATTACAAGTGAGAATTTTTAGAGTATCCATAGTAAATTCAACCAAAGTATAGTCTCAATCAAATTTTACTATGTCTAATCATGTTTATTCTTTTATCTCCTCACCAAATAAAAAGCTTAAATAATCAAGGTAAAGTCTTGACTAACTTTAGTTAGAGTAAATACCTTTAACCAAAATAAAGTCTCAAATATTGGTACAAACTCATTTAATCATATGAAAGTTTCTTAATAAAATCAAAGTAAAGTCTCAATTAAATTTAAAAACTCTTCAACTCATATGATTATCATGCATATAGATTTAAACGCTTCGCTAATTAGTTAGCATGTAAAAATTATTACTTTTTATGTGATTCAAAGATAAAAGACATAGATGAATGAAAACCACAATAATAATAAAATGAACAAAGAAATTATTTCATTATAACATCAGAATTCATAATCAAATTACATTGGAACCAACCCTCGAAGCTTAACATTTCATGAAATCAAAATAAAATAAAAATAAAAGAAGAGAGGGTGGAAAGAGAATGAAATTAAACCCCTAAAGGTTCCTAAACCCTGACTTCCGACCTTGTCTTTTCTGCTTCCCTTTGGTCTCTTTAAATAGGACTTGGACTGGACTTTTCTATTGTTGAAATCTCTCAAATATCTTTTAAAATGAAGATGAAGATAAATATTATTATTGTCTTTATAGTGATTATGAATATTTAAAAATATTTGGAGAGATATAGACTATTTGACAAATATAGTTGGTTTGAAATTTATGATATAATTAAATAAATTAATTATTTAAAGATATCTAGTAAATTATCACCGAATAATATTTGCATTAATTTTTTAAACCAACCCTTTGGAATCCAGTTGTCCAAATTTGTAGATAAATCCCAATATATCAATATTTTCACTTAAACCCCCATTGTTTGACCAACTTTGACTAATCTTTGGTTGACCCTTTAACTGACTAATGAGGACACTCCACGTGGAAGCTCTTTCTCTCTCTCTAAAATCAAGCCTCTTCTTTGTGTGGTTGCCCCTTGATTTTGAAGGTGTTGTGCGCGGAATGCATCTAGTTCGTATTGGTTTTGTGTGGGTCTCCTTAGTTGTGATGGCCCGACGTGGTGGTTTGTCTCAAGTGCGATATGACAACATGGAGAATAGTGAGGGTTTTGGTTGCATGGATATTACAAAGGGTCTTTTGTTGCATCGTGATGGTGATGATGAACTGGTTCACGAATGGAGCTCCTCGTAGCGAGATTGGTATGTGTTGCTCCATGTGTGTGGGTGAGGTGGTTGGTTAAACATTTTTCAGTGACGTGGTTATCGGCATTTGTAACGTCCTAGCCGGAAATTACTTATAAAATAAATAAGAATAATATTTATCTGAACAACCTCATTTATTATGAACAATTTCCCAAAAACAGGAATAGATTTAAAGTCAAAGTCCAACGCGCCAAATCAATTAGTCATACCGCGCGATAAAATCAAAATGTAAAGCAAGAGTCTATAAAATTTATTACATCAAATCCATGTCATAACAAAATAAAAAGCAGTAAACTCCCATATGATCCCCTCTCCGTCTCTAAGACTCAGTCTATTCACTTGCATCAACATTTGCTCCCATGTAACAGGTTACATGATCATCGCCACACACACAGATAGGGTGAGCTCATTTAAATAAAGACAACAATATCATAACCAATACCATATTAATCAAAAGTAAACCCGGGTTAGTACAATTTTTTCTTTTCTTTTCACACTTCGCTTCCAACACTACCTTTAGACGTCTATCATTTCTATACCCTTTAGGTGATATCTGTGATCGATCTTTGTTGCACGAGTGTCCACTCGCCCCTTCGACTACAGGCCACCACCTGATAGTCCACACGTGGGAATAACATTGCCACAGCATCTCACTATGACACCAAGTGGAGTTCCCCGAAACAAACTTAAAGTCTATAGCTGTTCCAGACTACCAACACTCTAACAGAATCACTCTAAAGAGGGCAATCACCCGAACCTCGTCGTACGAGCCACAACTCGCACACTCCACTGGACTTCCTAAACCACCAGGCTCCAACCTAGAGTGGTCACGTATTACCCCCAATACAAGATACACTCGTAACTGGGCCCCCAGCCAAGCATCGCATCACAACATCCCCTAAAGCGATGTAGAAAACCTTCCTCACGTGCCATCACTGGACCAAAACCGCTTGGCGTGCATCTCACACCGCTAGGCGGAACTTAGTTCCAGACCGCCTGGCGGGCATCCCACACCGCCAGGCGCCATGCGCCAACAACACTCTCACAATACTACTACCGCATGGCGGACACCACCACACCGCCAGGCGCCCTGATTCGCCGTCACCGCCTGGCGCACCCATCACCGCCGCCAGGCGCCTCACTTCCGCTGTGACTACTGCCCTTGCTTGAACTCTCATCCGCCTGGCGGCTCGCTCACGCCACCAGGCGCTATACCAGTAACACAAATGCTACTGGTTCGATGGCACTAAATTTGGTCCTAGAGGATACCAAAACACTCAACACAGGAAAATACATCACAGAATAGTTATCCATACATAGACCTTTCACTACTTTGCATCACACCTATTCGCAACACACCCATTTGCTCATCATCATGCATACATGTTCACATTCTTTTGGTCTTATCATATACTTACCATAAGATTCATACCACAACAGTTTTCTTACCAACATTGTTGAACACATTATCACAAAACCTTTTCAACTCATTGACTTAAAACATAGATACCACTCATGCAATATCATTCAAATCAGTCCTACCTTTATTGACATTTAACTCATGGTACCAAACATGCAATATCATTCATAACGATCCTACCTCTAATGTTATTTAACACATAGTCATAAACTTCCTACAATTGTCAGTGCATACCGACATATACTCATTTAGTTAACTCGCTCTTCTCTTTTTCCCCTTAATTTTCCCTCATGCACACCCCACCTATAACCTGTATTAACAGTTTCTGTCTCCTACTTTTCCCCCACGAGATATACCCTTTGTTTGACCCTCATACTACTCATGGCATACAATCATAATCTGTAATTCAACAAACATCCACCGAATCCATAACACAACATTACACAGATTCTTACTCATCAACAATTATCTGGAAATCATATAACAATCTGGTTTCGTAACCCCATGTCAAATCATGAACTTATAACTTGCACCAACATTTCCAACCCTCATCATAAATCCTACCTCCCAATTTCATATCAAATTTAATGTTTTGCAGCAAAATCAACATAGGCAAATTCCATTCATATCAAGATTCATATTCGAGCATACAGGCCGCACGACCACATCACATGCGACTCAAAAACATCAAAATTAACCAAAATAGTGAAATTACGTTCGTGCCGCCTAGTGGTTCATCCTCTGCCGCCAGGCGGTTCATCGTTGATACCCAGAAACTGATTCTGGTGCGTGTGTCGCCTAGTGGTCCTGCGCGACCCGCCAGGCGGTTTCTGGAAAAATCCCAGAAACCTAGTTTTCCCTTCTGATTTTCACGAAAATAATAATCCCAATTCCCTCATACATCATATACAGTCAATGACGAATAAAATACAACATCAACAATCATAAGAACTCCCCTAACCTGGTTCCCTCGCTTAGGCTTGAAAACTGAAGCTTTTCCTTGGATCCCTGATGAACTCCCTTTGACCCTCCTCCAAACCAGTACCCTTGTTCCTCCTCTTACTTCTCTGTCAACTCTCTCCTCACTATCCTCACACTTTCAGACTCAAACATGCTCTCTCTCTCCCTCCATTCCTCCTTTTAATGACCCTTTAATGCTAGATAATCAAAGTAAAACGAAAAATACTTATGCTTGGTTTTAATTGTCATTCAAGTTGCCCTTCTATAGATTTTTCAGCACCCTTGGTTTTTCCTCTAGCTAGGTTTCTCTCGGCCCTTCACCTTCTTACCCCAAAAAAAAAATTGATAAAAAAACAAAAAGTCTATGATTTTGTCCAAGCCAAGGTTTGAACCCATCACCACACAATTCAATTTCAAATGCACAACCAATCCAACCAAATCACATTTCATGATACAATTCATAATTCAAAGGTTATATTCTACCATCACGCTTCAGACACATTATTATCAGATCAAATAATAAAATAAAATAACACACAGATGTCATACATAGGACTCGAACCCGAGTCCTCTCACACAATCAAAGTACTCTAAACCATATGAGCTAGCACTTTTCCACGTCCTGAAAGTTAACATTTAATGCCATAAAGGCTTCTCATACCGGCACTTATTAAATAATTACTTATTTAATTATTTAAATTTTGTGGGTCTTACAGCATCAATGGCTGCAGGATGGAGATTTCAATGGTGGACTTATGCCTAGGGTTTTAGAGGTGGAAGGTAATGAGGTGGCAGTTTGTGGTTGGTGCATATGAGTGTGCAAGGATCATGTGTAAGACCCAAAGAATTTAAATAATTAAATAAATAATTATTTAATAAATGCGGATAATGAAAGTCTTTATGACATTAATTACTAGTTATATGATGTGGAAAAGTACTAGCTCAAATGGTTGAGAGTACTTGATTGTGTGAGAGGACTTGGATTTGAGTCCTATGTATACCAAATTATGTGTTATTTTAATAATATGTTTTATAGTGGTGCATGATATTATATTCCTAAAGGTGTAGGAATTACCACAAAACATGAATTGGTTAAATTGGTTGTGCACTTTCCTTGTAAATGAATGATTGTGTATTCAAACCTTGCTAAGAGTGAAGTAAGCTTTCTTTTTGCCAAAATTTCTTTTGGCGTGAATGTGAGAGGGTAGAGAAACCCTAGCTGTAAGAAGGGGCAGCCTAGTGGGTGGGAAGGCAGCCAATAATGGTCATTGAATAACCATTAAGTAATTTTTTATTAATTTCGTTTTGGAGGAGTAAGGGGTGATTAAGGGGTAGTAACTTAGAGAGATGAAGGAATTAGAGGAGAGTGAAGGACTGTAGTTTCGTGTGGGTCTTAGGACAAATATTTCCAGAGGATTCGAGCTGCTTTGCAGAGAAGGTTGAGAACTATTGGTTGAAAAGGCCAACGAAGGCTATTGGAAATCAAGCAAGGCGTGTGAGTTGTCATTGGGGCAAGGATTTCCACGTAAGGGGAGCTATTCCTACCTGTTTTGATTCGTGAATAATGTGTTTAGCATTGCCATGACCCAATTGTATAAATCCTATCTCTTTTACACTGTTTTCGTAGTTTCTAGGCTTTTGCCCAGAAACCGCCTGGCGATAAGGAATGAGCCGCCAAGCGATGCATCAATTTTGACCCAATTTTCTGGGTTCTACTATGAATTGCCTGGCGACGATGAACTACTGCCAGGCGGTGCGACGCTGTTTTGGTTGTTTTTATGTTGGTTGGTGCAAGAGTCATTACGACTTCTAGAATTTGGTTGTTGTACTATGTGGTTGATGAGTAATGCTATCAATTAAATGGAATTGGGTTGCATGATAAATCGTTTTTAGCAATGGTGAGTGGGTGATCATTGGATTATGAGAGATCTTGAAGACGATCAATTAGGAACCTGATTCTAGTGTCTAAATGTCATTAATCGTAGTAATGTTGTGTGTATTGTACTTTTGGGTGGCATGTGAATTTGGCCTAATCGTATGGTGGGACGGTATTTTGGAAGATTGGAGATTTTCGAATAAAGAAGGAAACTAGAATTTCCCAAGGCCTGATATGCCGCCTAGCGTTGCATAATTTGCCACCAGGCGGTACCTCTAGTTTTCCAGTCTTGTGTTGTGGCTAAACATGACGCGATGGTTGAGTTTTATGGGGTATTAATATAAATTCATGTGGACGAGAATAGGGCACTGAAACTTTAGTGGTTTAGAATGAGTTAATGAAGAAGTATATGATGGTATGCTTATTTTAATGTGTAATGTGGAAGTGATGTGGGAAGGGTAATTTAAAATAGAGAATTGATTATTCTAATTGAGAGTGCAGGTTCTGAAAAATATAGTTTTCTTTAAGTATGTACTATGGGAAGCTGGAGGGTTACGCAGTAGTGGGTTAAGGTATCAATTCCTGATTTGTGTGGATGTAATTTAAGGATAATTGAGGGGAAGGTTTAGTGTTAATGCAGTGTATCAAAAGCATGTGTCTGATGATGAGATGATGGGATAATGGATAGTGAATCATTTTCATAAGTTTGACTAAATAATGGTGTAATGACAGACTGTTTGGTGAATCACATGTCTCAAATATATGAATGTGAATATGATTTATAGGTAATTGAACCATGTATGGTATGGTAATTAGACTCAGGTTCTGATATGTGAGTGTGCAGTGTTACCTTTGGAAGTATTTGGGATTGAAGAACAATTTATTTTGGGTGCCAAAACTAGCAAAATTGTGCTACTGGTGTGGCGTTTGGCGGTCTACTAGTGTCCGCCAGGTGATAGGACTAGCAGGGGTGTTTCTACAACGTGTGGTGCTTGGCGGTGAGGTGTGAATCACTAGGCGATAGACCCTGAGACAGTGGGTTTGTATACATCCTGGCACCTGGCAACAGAGGTGTGTCGCCAGGCGATCTGGACAAGATTTTTGCCTGGCAGCGCTAGGCGATAGCGCGCAGTTGGGAACTTCTCTTGTTTCTATTATCATGTTGTGATGTAAGACTTAGATCAGGAGATGTTATGCCATGAGCGGGTAGGTTCATGGATGGTGATGAACATGTGATGATATGAGCGGAGAGGTTCATATCTTGATACTCTTGTGTGGGGATACGAGCAGTGAGGTTCGTATGTTCCGTGCTCACACTTAAGAGATGCTACGAGTGGGGAGGTTCATAGTTGGTGGATCAAGTGTGTTGGACTACGGACGGGAAGGTCTGTAGAGTTGGACTACGAACGGGGAGGTTCGTAGAGGTAGGACAACGAGCGGGCAGGTTCGTGGGAGCATCATATATCATGAGTCCCTGGTCAATTGTTGTGTGACTTGCAGGTTGAAAAACCTTGGGGTATAAGTAGGGATGGCAACGGGGCGGGGCGGGGACGGGTTTCGCTATCCCATACCCATCCCCGCATAAAAAATTCATCCCCATCCCCATACCCAAACCCAACGGGTATCAAACTTTTTTCCCATCCCCATCCCCACCGGGTAACGGGTATAATCTCGTACCCATACCCGTACCCGTGTTCTAACTACTTC